>ENA-UOOE01000600-UOOE01000600.1-fermentation-metagenome-genome-assembly--contig:-NODE-600-length-34443-cov-3.617745_pt1 | contig 34443 bp, 34 predicted proteins | sample MGYA00245776_ERZ724021 | MGnify/ENA primary metagenome ERZ724021 (study PRJEB28704, sample SAMN03018321) | fermentation metagenome | biome: anthropogenic terrestrial biome; feature: soil; material... | reverse complement strand
CACTTTTATTACAACCTCTGGTAATTGTTAATTATTGTTTTTCGAATACACTATAATTTTTTTATATTATAGATATTCATATGATAATTTAATTTTACCATAAAAATTATTAAGATTTAAAGCAAAAGTATAGAACTGTTCCCAAGTAATAGATAAAATTAAAGAAATGGGGACGGTTAATAGTATTTTGGAGGTTAATTAAATACAAAAAAATGTTTGAATTATGATAGCATGTCCAAAGTTAAATAGTAAAAATTAAATGAGGATTTATTTTAGATTAAGTTTTAAAAAAGGGCGTAGTAATACCTAGGGGAATAACTGAAAATAAAAAATTAAGTATATAGTTAGTATTCTACTTAAGCACTATATGAAGATATAAAATCAGATACTATGTTTCTATAATGTTCATCATTTTCAATAATACTAACCCCCATAGCGCATAAGTCAGATACTCTGCCTTGACTTATATTCCCTAAGGTTTTGCAAATATCCTTACATCTAAAATCACATAGACACCTCATTAAAAGAACAGATAGAGCCCTAGCTTTTGTTGAAGCTCTATTATTTTTTATATGTAATTTTATTTTAGGTATAGCAAGTTTTTCAGAAATAAACTGAAGAATATCATCTGGATTAAAGTCTCTTACAAGAATAGTCCTTTCGCTTTTATAATGGGTTTTTTCATCTTTAAATTCAATTTTCTTTTCAAAATTTTTATTCTCATTGTATACAATTTTGGTATATCTTTTCCTAGCTTTTTTTACGTCAGTATCTAACAACTGCATTATAAAATCTTCATCAACTAGATCAAAAGGATCTTTTTTCAAGCCTAAATATACAGATAGACTTGAATACTGATATTTTTCTAAAGAATTTTTATATTCTCCTATGTCCACTGGATTTCTGTGAATATAAGCGGAAGCCGTAATTAAATACCTATTATTATGGATTACTTTACTTTTAAATCTATCTTGAAAAAGGTGACCCTGTCTATCATATTTTTTATTAAAGTTTATAGCAAATCGAAAATTAATACTATGCATAACCTTAGATATATCAGCTCCATTAGCATCAATTATGAAATGAGCATGATTACTCATAAAGCAATAAGCATAAATCTTAAAATTATATATTTTTTTATAGTGTTTCATAAAGTCAATATACATATTTTTATCACTATTATTTTTGAAAAAAGGCACTTCACTAATACTTTTAATCATTATATGGAATATGGCATTTTCAGGTTTAATTCTAGCACATCTAGGCATAAGAACACATCCTTTAATCATTTATTAAACATTCTTGCCTTATTTTAGAAAAATATTACTTAAATCCAGAATTTCAAGAAACATTATCTAAAATATTATTAACTGTCCCCAGGATATCATATATCCTATATTAAAAAATACTTAACTGTCCCTAAAAAACTATAAAAAACTATTCATATTAAAAGGTAGTAATATGAAAGATATTGAATTGTAAATTTTTATGATAGTATAAATCAAACAACATTTGAAAAAATAAATATGTAACAGTTTTATTATTTAAGAAGGGTATGGAGTAAAAAATGAAGAAATGTAGATATTTTTTTGCAATAGTGATGTTTATACTAATTTTATTTTCAACTACTTCAGCTACTATAGTAAGAGCCGAAGTAGCAGAGAAAAAACCATCTAAAAGCAATAAAGATGATTACAATATTTTGGTGGATATATCGGAATTTAAACTATATTTAATAAAGAGTGATACTAATGAACCCATAAAAGTGTATCCTATAGCTGGTGGAAAGCCTGAGACACCTTCGCCTTATGGAACTTGGGTTATTGTAAATAAAGCTAAAGATTGGGGCACAGGATTTGGAACGAGATGGATGGAGTTAAGCGTTCCTTGGGGCAAATATGGAATACATGGTACAGATAAACCTTTAACTATTAGTAATCCAGATTCTTTAGGATGCATAAGAATGTTTAACAAAGATGTGGAGGAGTTATATAAGTATGTTGATTGCGGCACTATAGTGGTGATTTATGGAGGACCATATAACCTTTCATGGAATAAATTTAGAATCCTAGAGCCAGGAAATAGAGGGGCTGATGTGATGGAAACTCAGAGGTCATTGAAGGAAAGGGGATATTACTCAGGGCAATTAGATGGGGTCTATGGAGAGAATATGAAAGCCCATGTTATAAGATTTAGAAAAGATAATAAATTAAAAACTACTCATGATATTGACGAGGAAATGTATAATGCTTTAGGTATGCAGGCTTTTGAATAAGATGGGGACAGTTATTCAATACATGTACATGGGGACAGTCATTCAGCACTTTCTTCAATAGATCCAATAAAACTACCTATAAATCTAGTAAATATTATGACGGACAGGGAAAAAATGATATTTTGGATATTTTGGAGATGTTATGATGGAGTGATGGATAAAGAGAGGTTTTATCAACTATTTCATAAGCATATGGAAAAAGAATTTAAACTCCTATTCAAAGTACTTAAAATTTTTAAAATGTCCAAAGAAAAGGATAATAAAATCCTGTTAACAGAGCTAGGAAGATTTGCCTATCATTATGTTGAAAAGCAGTATTCCATATACTACTTAAATTACTTATGGGAAGAATCCATGAAGAAGGCCTGGATAAAAAGGTTAGAATTATAAATAAAATTTAATTTAGGAGATTAAATATGAAAAAAAGTGATTTTTTAAAGCTTGCTTTATTCGGAATAAAGGCAATTATATTCAAAGAGAAAAAGCCTATACTTGGAACTATAATTTTAACGGATTATTGCAATCTTCACTGTAAGCACTGTGCAGTAAACAATATAAATAAAGTGATGAATCCTTATGAAAATATAATAGAGGAAATGAAAAATTTTTATGATGAAGGCATGCCTATTTTTAATTTACAATGTGCTTTAGATGAATATCTTAAAAATAATTGGGAAAGGTCATGTCACCAATGTATAGAGAAAATTAATAACTGTTCCTATGATTTTTCATATAATATGTTGAAAAGTAATATAAAGGAAAGTTTTCATTATGCCATATGGAATGTGTTTAGTTAATTTTGCACAAAATTATTTACCACCTGGGTCAAAGCTTATAGAATTGGAAAAGCCTTATAAAAGGCCAGCGCTGATCATGGCAGATCTGGACGGAGACGGGATTGAAGAAATAATAGCGGTCTATAAATGGCAGGGAGAGACTTATGTTATTGTACTGAAAAACCATTGGGGCAATTGGTATGTATTAGGAAATATAAAGGGGAAGGGGTATAACGTTAGTTACTTGAATGCTGCACGGATCACCCCTAAAAATATTAATAGCTTAATTATAGGATGGCAGTTTGGGAGTATTTGGTCTGAACTGGATATTTTGCAATGGACACCACATGGATTTAAACACATAATTCCTCAGAATATTTATTACAGCAAAATTCAAGTAGAAGACATGCCAGGAATCCATGGAAAAGATGGAGTATATGAAATAGCATTATGGGTTCATGATACAGGGGAGGCATATAAGGTTCAGGTATATAGATGGAAGGATGGAAGTTTAGTCCCATACCCTGAGGTATATCCTTATTACTTTAAAAAGGTAGCAGCATATTATGAAGAAAAAGTAAAACAAATGCCAAAAGCGACCTTTTATTGGTATTATCTCGCGGATGCACAGCTAAAGGCAGGAATGTTCTATGAAGCTTTAAAATCTGTTAACATGGCAATGAGCTTAGGTTATGACTATCCAAGTAAAGAGGATTTAGCTAAATTAAAAGAAGAAATTTTGGTAAAGTTAAAGACAAGATCATCCAATTTATATCCTGCAGCTATTAAAACTGTTGAGGGAACAAAATGGGGATATATAGATAACGGGGGGACAGTTAATAAATAAGTATAATTACGCTTTTGTAGGGGATTTAAGCGATGGGCTTTTAGCCTTTCAAAAAAATGCAAAGGATAAGTATGGCTACATTGACGAAAAAGGAGTAGTAGTTATACCCCCGCAATATACAGCTGCTCAGCCCTTTGTTCAAGGAAGAGCTGTGGTTAATATTTCCGAAAATTATACAAATCAATATGGGATTATAGATAAAAAAGGTAATTATATTTTAAAGCCTCAGTATAATGAGATAAAACCTCTAGGTGAAAACATGGTGGCTATTGGAAAAGTTATTGATGCAGAAAAACCTTATATAGGTTCTAAATATGCTATTGGGGACATGAATGGAAATATCCTTACAGACTTTATTTATTATAATGTTTCAAATTATAAAAATGGCTTAGCTTCTGCTAATGATGATAAAAATACATTCTTCATTGATAAAAGTGGAAATATAGTAAAAAACTTGCCTATAGTAAAAGGTAGTGGAACTTTAGACTTAGAGGGAGATTTAATTAAGGCTTATGTGGACTTTAGAACATCCTATTTAACTAGAGATGGAAAAGTTATTTGGGAGCAAAATAAAATTATACCTCTTAATAATCAGTATAGTGTTATAGAAGAAAAATATAAACCTAATAGAGATTGTTTAGTATATTATCCAGAACTCCAGGGTATGGAAGGCAAAGCAGAAGAAAAGAAGGCAAATGCAAAGCTAAAAGAACTTTCAAAAGTTAAACCTATAGATAGCAATGCGAACCTTGATTATAATTATGTAGGAGATTTTTCTGTAGAGTTTTTCAAAAAGCAATTGCTGGTTTTAAAACTCTATGGTTATGAGTATCATTTTGGTGCAGCTCATGGTATGTCTAACGAAATTTATCCTCATATAGACCTGGTAAGTGGAACATTTTATCAGTTAAAGGATTTATTTAAACAGGGCAGCGACTATGTAAAAGTAATAAGTGAAATCATAGGGGAACAAATAAAGAATAATAAGGAATATTCTTATGTATTTCCTGATGCCTATAAAGGGATAAAGGAGGATCAGCCTTTTTATGTAAAAGAATATGCTCTGTATATTTATTTTTATCCCTATGATATTGCACCTTATGTTGCAGGATTTCCCACATTTAAAATACCTTATACAGAGATAATGAATATTATAGATACCAAGGGTGATTTTTGGGGGTCTTTTCATTAACTTATTAGCTTAAAAAGCTTAAAGGGGACGGTTAATAATTTATATAGGGATATTTATCAATTATATTATTTCTATAAAAATTGATAAATGTCCCTAAATTTTTTATTTGATAACTACCTCTACTTAGACAAGTATTTTGAGGAAAAGTTATTAACTGTCCCTATATTGTCTTCTACAGAAGGGAAAATATGGTATAATTGTATTAGAAGAGATATGACGAAGCATATGAGGTCTTAAAATCAAGGCAACATATGCTATATTTTTAAAAATAGGAGGAAGTATGGGGAAAGGCTATTTCAGATTTGAAATAATAACTAAAGATAGAATAGGGATAACCTCGGAAATACTAGATAAAATTTATAGATTAAATATAAATATTATATCTTTAGAGGTATTTCCTAAAAAAGTTTGTGTGAAAATACAGGACATAGGGGAAAAAGAAAAAATATCATTAAAAAATAGTCTTTATAGTATAGGTGGAGTGGTTACAATAAAAGACATTGAGCTTTTGGAATATGAAAAATATGAAAGAAAATTGCTAGCAATTATTGATTCTGTAGATGATGGGATAATATATATAAATAAAAATCTGAAAATTGAGATATTTAACAGTTACTGCGAGGAAATATTCCATTACACCAAAGAAGATGTACTCGGAAAAGATGTAAGAAATATAATAAAGGATGCTCCAATGGTAAAACTTCTAAAAAGCGGAGATAACTATGACAACATGGAAGTTAATATAGAAAGTAATAGAGGCAAAAGCCATTATTTAACTACAGGAAGACCTGTAAAGGATGATAATAACAATAATATAGGGGCAGTAGCTTCTATAAGAGACATGAAAAAGGCTATAGAAATTGCTAATGTAGTATCCACCACAGACAACGGAGCCTTTAAAGAAATTATAGGAAACAGTGCAGCTATTGAGAAAGTAAAAGGAATGGTTAGGGCAGTAGCTAAAAGTAATTCCACAGTTATATTAAGAGGAGAAAGCGGTACTGGTAAGGAATTATTTGCTAAGGCAATTTATAATCTTAGTGGAAGAAGAGATAAAAAATTTGTCCCTATAAATTGTGCTGCATTGCCAGAAAATTTAATCGAAAGTGAATTATTTGGTTATGAAAAAGGAAGCTTTACTGGAGCAGTTTCCACTAAAGAAGGACTTTTTAAAGAAGCACATGAGGGTACATTATTTTTAGATGAAGTTGGAGAACTGCCATTATTATTACAGGCCAAGCTTTTAAGGGTATTGCAAGAGGGAACCATTAGGAAAATAGGAAGTAATAAGGAAGAGAAGGTAGATGTGAGAATAATTTGCGCTACAAATAAAAATTTAGAGGATATGATTCAAAAGGGTGAATTTAGAGAAGATCTATACTATAGATTAAATGTAATACCAATATGTATACCGCCATTAAGAGATCATTTAGAGGACATACCAATTTTAGTTACTCATTTTATAGGCAAGTTAAATAAGAAATTAAATAAAAATATTTTAGGTGCAGAATTAGAATTTATCAATGAACTTCTAAAATACAATTGGCCAGGAAATGTGAGAGAACTTCAAAATGTAATAGAGAGAGCTATGAACTTATGTACCCGAGACCTATTAGGGAAAGATCATTTAATGATAGATATTTATGAACCACCAAAAGTAATAAATGATATTGATAAAGAAGGAGAATTAACGCTAAAAGAAGTAGTGGATATGGCTGAAAAGGAAGCAATAATAAAATCACTTAAGAAAAATAAAACTTTTAGAAAAACTGCAAAAGCTTTAGGAGTGTCCCATACTACAATAATGAATAAATTAAATAAGTATGGAATAAAACGTAAGGTATAGTTTACAAGTGTAAAGAAATATTTCCACTTATGCTCACAATATGGCTGCAAATGTTTACATATGCTTTCTCCATATTTTGAATAACCGTCCCCAGTATTTGTTTTGAATGACTGTCCCAGTATTTGGCCAGCATTGCTTAGTATTTGCATAGTATTTGGCATGAAAAATGCTAAATATAATTACTGTAATAGGAATATTTAAACATAAAAAATAATAAATTATTTAGGGGGATTGTTATTATGAATAAAGAACACATGACTAATATGGGATTTGGGACAAAGGCTATACATGGAGGACATAAAAAGGATGCACAATATGGTTCACTTGCCACACCTATATATCAGACTTCAACATTTATATTTGATTCAGCAGAACAAGGTGGAAGAAGATTTGCATTAGAAGAAGGGGGGTATATATACACAAGACTTGGAAATCCAACTAGCAATGAAGCTGAAGAAAAAATAGCTTTATTAGAAGGGGGAGAAGCAGCTGTTGCAACATCTTCAGGTATGGGAGCTATATCAGCAGCACTATGGACAGCCTTAAAAGCAGGAGATCATGTGATTGCGTCAGATACACTTTATGGCTGTACATTTTCACTATTAAACCATGGCTTAACTAGGTTTGGAGTAGATGTTACTTTTGTAGATATATCTAATTTAGAGCAGGTTAAAAATGCTATGAGACCTAACACTAAAGTTGTTTACTTAGAAACTCCAGCAAATCCAACTTTAAAAGTTACAGACATTGAAGGGATTTCTAAAATAGCTCATAGTGTTGAGGGATGTATGGTTTTTGTAGACAATACATTTAGCACTCCATATATACAAAGACCTTTGGAATTTGGAGCAGATGTAGTTGTTCATTCTGCAACTAAATATCTAAATGGACATGGTGACGTGCTTGCAGGATTTGCTATAGGTAAAAGGGATTTTATAAATCAGGTTAAATTATTTGGATTAAAAGATATGACTGGAGCAGTTATAAGTCCATTTGATGCTTATCTAGTTATAAGAGGTATGAAAACTTTAGAAGTTAGAATGGAGAAACATTCAGAAAATGCAATGAAGGTAGCTAGGTTCTTAGAATCCCATCCAGCAGTTAAAAAGGTATATTATCCAGGACTTGAAAGCTTTGAATACTATAAATTAGCTAAAAAGCAGATGAAACTTCCAGGAGCTATGATTTCTTTTGAACTAAAAGGTGGAGTTGAAGAAGGAAGAATAGTTATGAACAATGTGAAACTAGCTAGTTTAGCAGTAAGTCTAGGGGATACAGAAACATTAATTCAGCACCCAGCGTCAATGACTCATTCACCATACACTCCTGAGGAAAGAGCAGAAGCAGGCATTAGTGATGGCTTAGTTAGATTATCCGTTGGACTTGAAACAGCTGAAGATATAATTGAAGATTTGAAAGGAGCTTTAGATTTAATAATAAAGTAACTTCATATCATATAAAAATTAATCAGTAATATAATTACATGGCGCCATGGTTATTAAAAATAAATATATCTTCACAGGTTAAGGGGAATATAAAAATAGCCATTTAAATAATAGGGGGGATAAAATTATGGAGGATAAATCGAAAATTTCAAATGGGAAGGCCTTAATACCTTTTTTGATATTTGTAGCTATCTACCTTGGAAGTGGATTAATATTGCAAGCTCAAGGAGTTGAGATGGCCTTTTATCAACTTCCTGCACCAGTAGCTATATTTTGTGGAATTATTAGTGCGTTTTTTATACTAAAAGGCAGTATAGAAGAAAAATTTAATGCACTAATTGAGGGCTGTGGTAATCAAGATATAATTATAATGTGTACAATTTACTTATTAGCTGGTGCTTTTGCATCTGTAGCAAAGGCCATGGGAGGAGTAGATTCTACAGTAAATCTAGGGCTTACTTATATACCAGCTCAATATATAACTGTAGGATTATTTATAATATCCTGTTTCATATCTATATCCACTGGAACATCTGTTGGAACCATAGTAGCTGTAGGACCTATCGCTGTAGGACTTGCTCAAAAATCAGGCTTATCCATGCCTTTTACTTTAGCAGCAGTAATGGGTGGAGCTATGTTTGGAGATAACTTGTCTGTAATATCTGATACCACAATTGCGGCTACAAGAACTCAGGGCTGCGAAATGAAGGATAAATTCAATGTAAATATATATATGGCAGCACCAGCAGCTATAATAACTATAATTTTATTGTTGATATTTGGTCGCCCTGGAGTAGCTCCAGTTATGCAAACCTATGATTATAGCATAATAAAAGTTATACCATATCTTTTTGTATTAATTTTATCTTTAGCAGGCATGAATGTGTTTGTAGTGCTGACCGTAGGAATAATACTTGCAGGTGTAATAGGGATATCCTATGGAGATTTAACTATATTATCATTCACTCAAGAGATATTTAATGGATTCCTAAGTATGATAGATATTTTCCTTTTATCCATGTTTACCGGTGGACTTGCCAATATGATTACAAAAGCTGGAGGAATACAATTCTTACTAGATAAGATTCAAAAAATGATAAAAGGCAGAAAATCTGCAGAATTTGGCATTGCAGCTCTTGTATCCCTCACAGATGCAGCAGTGGCTAACAATACAGTGGCTATAATTATAAATGGGCCTATTGCCAAGGAAATGTGTAATAAATACAAAGTAGATCCTAGACGAAGTGCCTCAATACTGGATGTTTTCTCATGTATAATGCAAGGAATTATTCCCTATGGCGCACAAATGTTAACTTTATTAAGTTTTACTAAAGGAACTGTTACTCCATTCCAGGTAATACCGCTGCTATGGTATCAGCAACTACTTTTAGTATCAGTTATAGTATCAATATTTATTCCATTTACAGATAGGACTATAAGGAAAAAGCCTTGGGATTGGAGTAAAGGAGAAGATTCTAATGTACAGGCATAAGCAATAGATTAAATAGCGCCACTAATATCACCTATATAAATGGATGAATAAGTGGCGCTAAATTATATGATAGCTAAAAAGTGACTTTATGGTAGGAAGGTAGTAGTTGTGAAAATGAGGAGGGAAATATATGGAGAAGAAATTAATTGAAATTCGTTGGCATGGCAGAGGAGGACAAGGGGCGAAAACAGCTTCATTGCTTTTAGCAGAAGTTGCTTTCAACACTGGAATGTATATTCAAGGTTTTCCAGAATACGGTCCGGAAAGAATGGGAGCTCCTATAACTGCTTACAATAGAATGGCAAATTATCCGCTAAGGGTCCACAGTAACATTTATGAACCTGATTATGTTATGGTTGTCGACGAAACTTTATTAAAAACTGTAGATTGTACAGCTGGATTAAAGAGGGACGGGGCTATAGTTATTAATACTAAAAAAAGCCCAGAAGAAATTAGAAAAGAATTAAGAGGATATGAAGGTAAGTTATATACTATAGATGCTAGAACCATTTCGGAACAGACTTTAGGAGCCAATTTTCCTAACACTCCAATGTTAGCGGCTATAGTAAAAATACTTGGAATAATGGATAAAGAAGAGTTTATAAAGGATATGGAAAAATCATTCAAACATAAATTTGCTACAAAACCAAATGTTATTCCTAAAAACATAGAAGCATTGAAAAGAGGATTGCAGGAGGTGAAAGGACTTGAGTAAGAGAATGAATGTAAACTCAGATACAACATGGCAGGATCTTCCTAGAGGCGGCGCAATTTTAGATGCAGGAAATGCGGTAGATTTTAAAACTGGTGATTGGAGAGCAATGAGACCTATATGGTACAAGGACAAATGTAAGCATTGCTTATTTTGCTGGGCAGTTTGTCCTGATATGTCTATAATGGCAAAGGACGGAAAAGTAATAGAGTTTGACTATGACCACTGTAAGGGCTGTGGAGTTTGTGTGGATCAATGTAAATTTGAAGCACTAGAGCTTATAGCCGAAGAATAGGAGGGAGAAACAGGTATGGTAAAAGCAGAGCAGTTAAGAAGAAGTTTAAGCGGTAATGAGGCAGTTGCCATAGCAATGATGCAAATAAATCCAGATGTGGTAGCGGCATTCCCAATAACTCCATCTACAGAGGTACCACAATATTTTTCATCCTTTGTAGCAAATGGAAAATGTACAACAAAATTTGTGCCAGTAGAATCTGAACACAGTGCTATGAGTGCTTGCATAGGAGCTTCTGCTGCTGGAGGAAGAGTTATGACAGCAACTTCTGCTAATGGATTGGCCCTTATGTGGGAGATGCTTCATATAGCGGCGGGGGATAGGTGCCCTATAGTAGTAGCTTTGGTAAATAGGTCTATGTCACCACCACTTAACATACACAATGATCATTCAGATTCCATGGGGGCAAGGGATACAGGCTGGATACAATTATATTCTGAAAATGTTCAAGAGGCTTATGATAATTTTATTCAAGGAGTGAAAATAGCAGAAAATGAAGAAGTTATGATTCCAACCATGGTTTGTTATGATGGATTTATTACAAGTCATTCTGTAGAAAATGTATTTTTAATGGAAAATGAAGTTGTTAGAGATTTTGTTGGTCCAAATAAAAGAGCCAATAGCGGATTGTTAGGAGATAAAAACATAGCTATGGGACCAATGGTTCTAACTAATTTTAGTATAGAAATGAAAAGACAGCAGCTTCAAGGAGTATTGAATGCTAAAGAAGTTACACTTAAAGTTGCTAAGGAATATGAAGAATTAACAGGAAGAAAATATGGATTGTTTGAAGAATATAGGTTAGATGATGCAGACATTGCTATGATAATTATAGGTTCATCAGCAGGAACAGCTAAAAAGGCTGCAGATGATTTAAGGGAAAAAGGAATTAAAGCAGGAGTTCTGAAAATTAGATTATTTAGGCCATTCCCAGGTGAGGAAATAGCTGAGGTATTAAAAAATGTAAAAGCAATAGCTGTAATGGATAAAGCAGAGGGAATGTCAGGAAATGGAGGGCCATTATTTACGGATACTTGTGCTTCTTTGTATGGAAAATTAAATGACAAGATATTAATTAGTTATATTTATGGATTAGGTGGAAGAGACGTTAGGGTCGAAGATTTGGAAGAAGTATATGATGTGTTACAGAATGCATTGGATACAGGTAATTATAAAAAATATAATTACTTATCTGTAAGAGAATAGGGGGTGGATTACATGGCAACATTAAAAGAATTAACTAACATTCCTGACAGAATAACTAGCGGACATAGGATGTGTGCAGGCTGCGGAGCCCCAATGGTAGTGAAATGGGTTATGAAGGCTATAAAGCCAGAACATAAAGCAGTTGTATGTAATGCTACAGGATGTCTTGAAGTTTCAACAACTTTATATCCTTATTCTGCATGGACAGATTCCTATATTCATACGGCTTTTGAAAATGCAGCTGCCACTTTAAGTGGTGTGGAATCTTCATACAGAGCTATGAAAGAGAGAGGGACGGTTAATGAGAAATATAAATTTGTAGCCTTTGGCGGAGATGGCGGTACTTATGATATAGGGCTGCAATCATTGTCTGGTGCTATGGAAAGAGGACATGATATGCTCTATGTTTGCTATAATAATGGAGCTTATATGAATACAGGAATTCAAAGATCCTCAGCTACACCAGCAGGAGCTGATACTACAACTACACCACAGGGGAAGGAATCCCTTGGTAAACCCCAATTTGGCAAAGACTTGACTTCTATAATGGCAGCACATAATCTTCCCTTTGTGGCCCAAACTGTTCCTGTAATGCCAGGGAATAAATATATGATGGATCTTTATAATAAAGCAAATAGAGCTATAAATGAATTTTATGGAGCAAAGTTTATAAATGTATTGACACCATGTTCAAGAGGTTGGAGATGTGATACCCAATCAGAATTGGATTTAATAAAGTTAGCAGTGGAAACCTGTTATTGGCCGCTTTATGAAGTAGTTAATGGAGAATACAAATTAAATTATAAGCCAAAGCAAAAACTACCAGTAGAGGAGTGGCTAAAACCTCAGGGTAGGTTTAAACACCTATTCAAATCAAAAGAAGGAATAAATACAATTGCTGAAGTTCAAGAAGAGATAGACAGAAGATGGAAAAGGCTTTTGTTTCTCTGTGGAGAAGAATAGAAATAGGGGACAGTTAATAATAAAGATGAGTTTTAAGGAGTAATTCTAATTACTCCTTATTTCTATCTATTTCTTTAAATCCATCTTTAAACCAAGAAGGTATGCCTTTATATAAAGCTTTAAATTCACTGCCATTTGGTACACTAAGTTTTTTATATCTAGTTATATTCATAGACAACATACTTATGCTGTACATGCCAATATTATTAATAGATGGATTAAGTTTTACCACATGAGTACCATTGGCACACTCTTCATTAGGTGTAATAGTTAAAAATTTTCTACAGTTAAATGTTCTTACAGGATATATAAGACAAGTCCCTTCTTCACATAAAAAAGCGCATGGAATTTTTTCTTTTAGATAATTTAGAGCATGAGCTGAATTTTCATTTATTTCACTGCTAGTAGGTAGCAATGGCAGTATTTTATCTATTTTATCTTTAAAAACAACTTTTTCTTTTTCAGTAAAATTATTTTCTACATACTCCCTTATTAATTCAGCTTCCACTGCAGTACAGTCCACATAAAGATAGCAGCAATGTGCACAGCCTTTTTTACATGAAGCATACTGTTCAAATTCTTTGTTACCCTCATCATACAGTTCATAGATTTTTTTTAATAAATATTTTCCTTTAGAAACTCCTAAATCGCCTACAGCAATTTCTTTCAGGAGAAGATTTGAAATTTCATCATAAATTTTATTTGTCTTAGTCTCATTGTAGACCATATCTACACCCAAATAGTTTTTACCAAGACTTTTAAATTTCTCTTTACCCAATAACATCACCGCCTGCATTGATTATATTATAAATAAGTTTTGTGGACAAGTTTAATAAAAATTCAATTCAGAAAATTAATATAACAACCTTTTATTATATGTTACAATTAATATAAATAATTTAAGTGGTGAGGTGTTTTAAATGAAGTTTAAATTTGATCACAATAATATTAATGTATTGGATTTGGAGAGAAGTGTTAATTTTTATAAGGAAGCTCTTGGTTTTCAGGAAGTAAAAAGACATCATTCATCAGATGGCAGCTTTATTTTAGCCTTTCTAAAAGGTAGTGAAGCTGAACATATGATTGAGCTTACATGGCTTAGGGATAGAAAAGAACCTTATAATTTAGGAGATAATGAAATCCACATGGCAGTAAAAACTGATGATTTTAATGGTGCCTATAAAAAACATAAGGATATGGGATGCATATGCTATGAAAACAAAGAAATGGGTCTTTATTTTATAGCTGATCCTGATGGATATTGGACTGAAATGTTACCTGTAAAGTAAGCAACAAGGAGTATAGAATATGGACAATAATTTATACAAAGTTAATAAAATACTTAACAGTGAAAAATACAAAGAATATCTTAAGAAGAATAATGAATGTGAAATGGACAGAGAGTTTTGCAAACATGATATAGATCATTTTTTAGATGTGGCTAGAATTGCTTATATAATTTGCTTAGAAAAAGGATTAAATTATTCTAAGGAAGTTATATATGCCATAGCTATTTTACATGACATAGGAAGATGGATGGAATATGAAAAAGGTATTCCTCATGAGGAAGCAAGCGAAATTCTAGCCAAGGAACTATTGAGGGAGGCAGGGTTTTCTGAGTATGAAGAAAATTTGATATTGCAGGCTATACTTTCTCATAGAAAACATGGAGAAGGAGAATTAAATTTTATAATATATAAAAGTGACAAGCTTTCAAGAAAATGTTTTGCTTGTGGTGCAGAGCAAAAATGCAATTGGAATAAGGATAAGAAAAACTTTAACATATTATATTAGGCAGGAGGCGGCAAAATGAAAATAGGAAATAAAGAATTTAAGTTTGGTGAAAGAACTTACATAATGGGAATATTAAATGTAACTCCAGATTCTTTTTCAGATGGCGGGAAGTTTAATGATTTAGAAAGAGCAGTGCAGCATGCAAAAGAGATGATAGATGACGGAGCAGATATAATTGATGTTGGAGGGGAATCCACAAGGCCAAATCATACCCCAGTAAGTGAAGAAGAGGAAATAAACAGGGTAATTCCTATAATAAAAGAGCTTAGAAAGCATTTTGATATACCTATTTCTATAGATACATATAAGGGAAAAGTAGCTGAGCTTTCAATAGAGGCTGGAGCAAACCTTATTAATGATGTCTGGGGATTTAAGAAAGATCCATATATTGCTGAGGTAGCTGCAAAATATGATGTATCTTGTTGTTTAATGCACAATAGAGATAATACTGAATATAAAAATTTTATTGAGGATATGCTTAAAGATTTACAGGAATCTGTAGACATAGCATTAAGGGCAGGGGTTAAAAAAGAAAATATAATTTTGGATCCAGGCATAGGTTTTGCAAAAACTTATGAACAAAATCTTGAAGCTATGAATAACTTAGAAAGATTATCAGAGTTAGGTTATCCAGTTCTTTTAGGAACTTCAAGAAAATCTATGATAGGCAATGCCTTAAATTTACCTTCAAATGAAAGAGTGGAAGGAACTGTGGCAACTACAGTTATAGGAATTATGAAAAATTGTGATTTTGTAAGAGTACATGATGTATTGGAAAATAAAAGAGCAGCAATGATGACTGATGCTATAATAAGAAGAAAATAGGTGATATTTTGGATAAGATAATAGTAAAAGACTTTGAAATATTTGCAAATCATGGAGTTTTTCAAGAGGAAAAGGTGTTAGGACAAAAATTTATAGTTTCTTTAGAATTAGATATATCCACCAGAGAAGCAGCACTAACTGGAGATTTAACTAGATCTGTAAACTATGGAGAGCTATGTCATAAAATAGAAAATGAAATACAAAAGGAAAGCTATGACTTAATAGAAACTGTGGCAGAAAAAATAGCAGAGTTTATTTTATTGGAATACCCTTTAGTTAAAGGGGTTAAGGTAAATTTAAAAAAGCCTTGGGCACCTATTTTAAGACATTTAGAATATGTAGCTGTAGAGATATATAGAAAAAGAAGTAGAGCATTTATAGCCTTAGGTTCTAACATGGGTGATAAGCGGAAAAATCTTTTGGATGCCATAGATAAAATTAAAGCTTCTAAGCATACTAAGGTCGAAAAAGTATCATCTTTCATAACCACGGAACCTTGGGGATATCTTGACCAAGATAAATTTTTAAATGGAGTTATTGAAGTGGATACTATATTGCCTCCAAAGGAACTTGTAAGATTTTTATTAAATATAGAAAAAGAGTTAAAAAGAGAGAGAATAATAAAATGGGGACCTAGAACTATAGATTTAGATGTTATTCTCTATGATGATTTAATAACAGAAGATGAGGAAATTTTACTTCCACATCCAAGAATGCAGGATAGAATGTTTGTACTAGAACCATTGGCAGAAATAGCTCCTTATTTGATGCATCCAGTATTACATAAAAGAATAATTCAGCTTAAAGAAGAGCTGGAAAATAGAGAAAAAAATATGGAGGGCTATAATGGAAAGAAACCTGGAGGAATATAAAGGGAAAATATTTAGGCATTTCAAGGGAGATCTATATTTATTGCTGGATATTGCCATTCATTCTGAAACAAGAGAAAAATTAGTTATATATAAAGCACTTTATGGTTCCTGTGGTGTTTTTGCAAGACCTTATGATATGTTTAATGAAGAAGTTCCAGCCGAGAAAGAAAATCCAACAGGTCAAAAGTATAGATTTGAATATATAAAAGTAGAAAGTATAAAAAAGTAAAATACGTAAGTTAACAACACCGATGGGTTAAATTAAAACCATCGGTGTTATTTTATTGGTTTGTTGGGGACAGGTATCAACTTTTAAGCTTTTAGACAAGCAATTTAATAGAAAGATATTAACCGTCCCTATTAATATCTTTATGAAAAATACTTACGTCTTAAGAAATTTGTAAGAATTGTTAGTACATTTGTAAGAAATATAGACAATAATTTTTAAAATCCATGTTATACAATTATACATATGAAATCATTGTAGGGATGGGGATAGCTAATGAAAAAAGTGGGATTAACAATAACAACTATAATGGTAGCTATTTTAGCAATTATGGTAATTAATAAAACTCTAATGTTTAAACATGGGGATTCAGATATATCCAGTAGAATATATAGATATATGAAAAGTGGGAGAAATCAAAGGAAAGTATTTAAAGATGCAATTGCTTTAAATAACAACAATTCTTCAAATGCATGTGTTTATTTTGTGGCTGAAGTTTTAAGAAAGAATGATATATCAGTTGCAAAGGAAACAGCCAATACAACTCAACTTATAAATGTTTTAAAAAATAGAGGTTGGAAAAAAGATAATAATTATAAAAATTTAAATCCGGGAGATATAGTTTTTACAACAGATAGCTTAGGAAATAAAAATGGTGTCCCAAGTCATGCTTATGTGTTTATGGGCTGGGTAAATGAAGGCAGCTATGATTATGCTTATATATGTGATAATCAGGCAAGAGATTATAAAAACAAAGTTTATAATATTAGGAATATTAAAAATAGGGATACCGTAAATGGAATATCAAAAGATGCTTTTAGTTTCTTCATGAAGTTTTAACATAATTAGGCATTTAGACTAGCTAATTAGAAGATGGTATAATGTTTAAAAGGGAGTGAGGGAAGTGCAAGAATATAATGTTTTAGTAGTTGATGATGACAATGAAATAAGAGAATCAATTGAAATATATTTAAAAAATGAAGGAATTAGAGTAATTGGAGCCTGTGATGGGGTAGAGGCTTTAGCAGCACTAGAAAAGCAAGAAATTCATCTTATTATAATGGATATTATGATGCCAAAAATGGATGGTATAAAGGCAACCTTTAAGATTAGAGAAAGCAAAAATATTCCTATTATAATGCTTTCAGCCAAATCAGAAGATACAGATAAAATACTTGGGCTTAACATAGGTGCTGATGATTATGTAACCAAACCTTTTAATCCATTAGAGCTTGTAGCAAGAGTGAAATCTCAATTAAGAAGATATACAAACTTTGGGCACTTTAAGGAAGAAGATGAAATACAAATAAGAGGCATCAGCTTGAATAAAGGTACAAAAACAATAAATGTAAATGGAGAAGAAGTAAGTTTAACTCCTACTGAATATAAGATATTGGAGCTGCTTATGGAGAATAAAGGAAGGGTTTTTTCCATAGCAGAAATTTACACAAAAGTGTGGAATGAGCCTTTTTATAATGGCGAAAATACAGTAGCTGTACATATAAGAAGATTAAGAGAGAAGATCGAAATTAATCCTAAAGAACCTGAATATCTGAAGGTGGTGTGGGGGATTGGCTACAAAATCGAAAAATAGATATGTATATAAATTACTTTTTATAATATGCATATATATGTTTGGAATAGCAATGCTTTCAGGGTTTGATATTATTAAAAATAAGGGGTTTATTCAAAAGGACCCTTATTTTAAAAGTCATTCTTTCAAAGGAGACTTATTAGAGTATTTTGAGAATGTTCAAATTTTAACTACTGAAATTAAAGAAGATTTACAAAAGGTAGAAGACAAGAATGATACTTCAAAAATTAACTCATACTATGATAAGGTTAAGGCTCAAGTGGATTCAAAACAATCATTAAGGTATTATATTAAAAATAAAAACAGTGGTGAAATATATACTAATATTAAAAATTTAAATAATGTAGATGACTATATAAATAATAATGCTATGTATGTTGAAAAGTTTCCAAAGGTTTCTGATAATATGGGTGAACTGCAGAGTATTAACAATTGGTTTCAAAGAAATAATTTTGAAGGCAGTTTCATATTTATTAAAACTACAGAAGTATATAGTCAAATGCAGAAAAATTACATATATTACAATTCTATAAGAGAAAGAGTTATTAAAGAAGTAATTTTAGGAAGTATATCATTGGTCATAGCAATATGCTTATTTGTGTTTTTATGGTTAAGTTTAAGGAATGAAAGTAACTATGTAAATATAGAAGGTAGATATGAAAAAATACCATTGGATTTAAGAGCATTTATGTTTCTAATATGTAGCTTTATTATGTTAATTTATTTAAAAAATGTGAGCTTTTTTTATAAACCTATTGATATTAGACAATTCATAATACTTACCATGGTGACTATATATTGCCTATACCTTATGGTCAATATCCATTCTGCCTTCAGGTTATTAATCCATAAAGAAGAGTTGTCAGAACAATTAGGGAGAAGCATAGCTGGTCAAATTATTTTATTAACTCATGAGGGATTTGCTGTTAAAGTAGCTTTGCTTAAGGAAATTTCACTATTTGTGGCTACTGCTCTATTTGGGATGTTCTTTATACTTGGAATAATTGGAGTGGTTACTAATAACAAGCTGGCTTTATTTTTTTCATTTGTCTATGGGGTGATTTATTTTATGATTGTTCCTCTGCATACATTAAAAAAAGTATCAGCCTTAAATAAAATAATAGAGGGAACAGATGCTATAGTTTCAGGTGATTTAGATTATGTTATAGAGGAGACTGGAGACAGCAATTTTATAAAGATATCTCAAAATATCAATAATATGAAGGAAAGCTTTAAAAAATCTGTTGAAAGTCAAATAAAGAGTGAAAGATTCAAAACTGAACTTATAACTAATGTATCACATGATCTCAAAACACCTCTAACCTCCATAATAAATTATGTAAGTTTGTTAAAAAAAGATGATATATCTCAGGAAGATAGAAAAAAGTATATAGATGTTTTAGAGCAAAAATCTCAAAGACTTAAAGTGCTTATAGAGGATCTTTTTGAAGCTTCTAAAGTTTCAAGCGGTGCTGTTGAACTTAATATTGAAAAAGTTGATATTGCATCATTATTAAGGCAGGCCTTGGGAGAATTCGATAACAAGATAACTAGTTCTTCTTTAATTTTTAAAACTAATATTCCTGTAGAAGAAGTACATTTAAATCTAGACGGCAAAAGAACTTGGAGAGTATTTGAAAACTTAATAGGCAATGCACTGAAATATTCTCAACCTAATTCAAGGGTATATATTGATCTCATTGAGCAAGATGAAAAAGTAATAATAACTATAAAAAATATGTCTTCCTATGAAATGAATTTTGATGTTAGCGAGATTTTTGAAAGATTTAAAAGAGGAGATAAAGCGAGAAGTACTGAGGGATCTGGTTTAGGGTTATCCATTGCAAAAAGTATAGTGGAATTACAAGGCGGTAAGATGAGAATTGATATTGACGGTGATTTATTTAAAGTTACAGTAGAGTTTAAGAAATAATAGTACATATTTAGGAGAGATTATGTGGAATAAAACTTGATAGTATTCTTATTTATATTTTTGATAAACAATCAGATAAGATTTTTTTCGTTAGATAAAAGTCTTCATAAAAATATCTCCAACCACACACTTATGGCTGGAGATATAAAAATTTTTCATTTTTTCATCTGTCTATTTGATAGGGGGCAGCTCAGTTCATTGAGACAGCCACCTTATATTTATGCTACATAAAAATTCCTGCTCCAGGTCCTAATGGTAATCCTAGACAAAACCATAATATTAATAAACAACTCCATCCTATTAAAAATAGAACTGAATATGGTAACATTGTGGATATTAACGTACCTATACCGGCATCTTCATCATATTTCTCAGCAAAAGAAACTATCAATGCAAAATATGACATAAGAGGAGTTATAATATTAGTACATGAATCTCCTACTCTAAAAGCTGCTTGAGTAAATTCAGGTGAAAACCCTATAGCCATAAACATTGGAACAAATACTGGTGCCATTATTGCCCATTTTGCTGAAGCTGAACCCATAAATAAATTAATAAATGCAGAAACTAAAATAAATAATATTATAAGTGGTATACCAGTTAAGCCTGTAGATTTCAAGAAATCTGCTCCTTTTACTGCTAATATAGTACCTAAATTTGTATGACCAAAATATGCTACGAATTGAGATGCAAAGAATACTAAAACAAGATATCCTCCCATTTTACTCATGGACTTACTTAGTGAATTAGCAACATCCTTATTATTTTTAATGCCGCCAGATGCAATTCCGTAAAAAACTCCTGGTATAAAAAAGAATAATGATATAATTGGAACAATTCCATCCATAAATGGAGTATGCCCTATAATTTTATGATTAGCATCTCTAAGTATACCATTATATGGTACAACTAATGCTAATATAAAAGTTAAAAATATTAAAAAACCTATACCAGCATATTTTAACCCTTTCTTTTCTTCATCAGTTAATTGAGTCATATCTTCAGATGATGCATTTTTATAAGCTCCAAGCCTAGGCTCTACTATTTTATCTGTTACAAATGTTCCTATAGCTGTTATTAAAAAAGTTGAAACAAACATAAAATACCAATTTGCTGTAGGCTCTACCTTATAACTTGCATCTATAAGTTTAGCGGCTTCAGTAGTAATACCTCCAAGTAGTGGATCTGTGGTTCCTATAAGTAAATTTGCACTAAATCCACCAGATACGCCTGCAAATGCTGCAGCCATACCTGCAATTGGATGCCTTCCAAAACCCAAAAACACCAAGGCACCAAGCGGAATTAAAACTATATATCCTGCATCTGATGCTATATTAGACATAACACCAAGCAATACAACTATTGCCGTTATTAGTTGTTTAGGTGTACTCATTACTGTTTTTCTAAGTAAGGCTTGTATAAGTCCAGTTTCTTCTGCCATGCCTACTCCAAGCATAGCAACTAACACTGTTCCTAATGGTGCAAAAGAGGTAAAGTTTTTAACTGCGCTGGTAAAGATATATCTTATACCATCTGCTGTAAGCAAACTTACTGCTTTAACATCTGTTAATTTTGTTTCTAGATTAACCTTATCCACCATAGTGAACTGAACATGTACCCCTGTTCTTGCACAAATATCAGATATAAATATTATTATAATACTTAATATAACAAAAATTGCGGCTGGATGAGGCATTCTATTACCAACCCTTTCTACCCAATCCAAAAAGCCACCTAACCCTTTTTTATTTTCTTTTTTTGTTTTAATACTAGATTCAACCATACTTTTGCTCCCCTCATCATAAATTTAATAACACACTATTGTTACATTTTTTTATTTATTTTATATTAGTATGCCATTTATGTAATATATTAACAATTATGAAAATATTTTAACATATAAATAAAATTATTTCAATATGATAAATTTTAGAATATTTAAAATCATTTATTATTATATTTAATCAAAATGTTTATGCAAAATATTTCAAAGAGTAAAATGTAAGTGCGCTTGCGATTGAATTACTATAAAAGTTACTTAAGTCACTTTTATAGTTACTCCTAGGACTTGAAATGTCCCCTTGATTTTTTTAAAATATAATTAAAAGGGTTAAGGGGGTTAATTTTTATGATGTTGAAAAATTAATGAAGGGACTTGGGGACAAATGTTTGAAAAGGATTATATTATTAGACTTATAAAAGGCGGAGCAAAAATGGCAGTGGCTCTTTTTGCAGGAAAAGATGCTGTGGAAAGTGATATTGATATAGATAATTATGATACCAAACTTTCAGAAGACCAATTGTTAGAGTTTATGATAAGAAAATATATAAGTGAAGGTAAAATTAACGAAGCAGAAAATATTTTATTTGAAGTTATAGGATTTCAGAAAACCAAAAAAAATTTAGAAACTGCATTATCCTTTTATGAAGAACTTAATAAGTGGGATGAGGCTAAACTTATTAAATGTAATTTTTCAAAATCTGAAATTGAACAAGGATTAAAGGATGTAAAGAAGTTATATAAAAAAGATTAGTTATTTCGATTTAAAAATAGGGGGCATTTATCAACTTTTAATCTTTTATACAAGCATTTTAGTGAAAAGTTGATAACTGTCCCTCAATAACTTCTTAGCTGTCCCGAAAATGGTACCCTATAAAATAGAAAAAGTTTTAAAATGTATTGAAAATATTTAACAAAAGAGTTAATATAAATTATATGAGGTATATATTACAAAACGTTTTATTTTATAAAAAGAATTGGAAACGGTACCGAGAAAATGGAGGAGTTTTTATGGATATAAAGGATATAGCAAAGTTATCACAAGTAAGTGTCAGTACGGTATCTAGAGTTATAAATAATCATCCTGATGTAAAGTATGAAACTAGGGAAAGAATATTAGAAGTTATTAAACAGACTAATTATATACCTAATAATAGTGCTAGAATTCTTAAGAAAAATAATGATAAGAGTATAGGCATATTGGTAAAAGGAGTGTATAATCCGTTCTTTTCAGAGATGGTTAAAATTATGAGCGACAAAATAAAACAAGCTAATTATACTATGATACTCCAATATTATGATCAAAAAAGTAAAGAAGATGTAAACGCTTTGATAACCTTTATAAAAGAAAAAAAGTTACAGGGAGTTATATGTTTGGGAGGAGACTTTACTGATATAAGTGATGACAATTTTAAGGGATTAGATGTATCTGTTGTGCTTACTTCAGTAACTAATATTTCAAAGACAGCTTTTAATAAATTTTCATCTATAGGAATTGAAGATGAAAAGTCAGCTTATAAAGCTACTGAGTATCTTATTAAAAATGGACATAGAACAATTCTACTTATAATAGGAAGTTATGAGGATATAGGAGCTGGCAAGCTCAGAGTAGATGGCTACAGACAAGCTTTAAATAATTATGGGCTGTGTTATGATGAAGAACTTGTAGCAATAGGAGATTACAGTTTTGATAAGGCATATAATGCTACTATAGATATATTAAAAAATAGAAAAGACATAACAGCTATATTTGCAATTTCAGACATAATGGCCATAGGTGCTGCCAAGGCGGTTATAAATAGTGGATATAGAATAGGTGATGATATTTCTATTATGGGTTTTGATGGTATGGAAATGGGCAAATATTACAATCCATCTATCACTACTATATATCAACCCAAAACTAAAATGGCAAATATGAGTGTTGAGTTGTTACTATCATTAATGAATAAAAAAGGAAAGAACAAACATATAACATTGGATACTAAATTGGTTGAGGGGGAATCCTGCAAACCGATTTAATATATATTTAAGCATTTTGGAAACGGTTCCAAATATCTAAATTAAAATAAATTGAAAGGTGTGATTTTTATGAAACGAAGAAAACTTTTGGCATTAACATTAGCAATGACAAGTATGCTTACATTTACAATGACAGGATGTGGAAAATCTAGTGAGGTTTCAAGCAATGATAAGAGCGAAAAAAATGGGAAGACAGAAGTAAACATATTTCAATTTAAGGTTGAGGTAGCAAAAGAACTTGAAAATGCTGCTAATGAATACATGAAGGAAAAGCCAGATGTAAAAATAAACATAGAAACTGTTGGTGGAGGAGAAGATTACGGTGCAGCACTAAAGGCTAAGTTCAAATCAGGAAAAGAACCAACCATATTCAATGTTGGGGGACCACAGGATGTAGAGGATTGGAAGGGCAAGTTGGAAGATTTAACAAATGAACCTTGGGTAGGTAAAGTATTACCAGGAATGCTTGATGGTGTTACTATGGATGGAAAAGTATATGGTCTCCCATTTAGTGTTGAAGGATATGGATTAATATATAATAAGAGAATTTTCCAGGCTGCTGGTATTGATGGATCAAAAATAGATAGTTATGCAAAATTAGAGGAAGCTGTTAAGACCATAGATTCAAAAATAAAATCAGGTGCATTAAAGAAAGACTTCCCTAAATTAGAAGCTGTATTTGAATTCCCAGCAAAAGAAAAATGGGTTACAGGACTTCATACTTCTAATGCAGCATTAGGACAAGAATTCAAAAGCTCAATAGATTCATATAAATCAAAAACTGTAGATTTTAAATATAGTGAAGGATATAAAAAGCTTATAGATCTTCAAGCTAATTATTCACCTAATGGAAAGTCAAAAGAAAAATTAAATGCTGTTGACTATTCTACACAGGTAGACCAAGGAATAGCTATTGAAAGAGTTGCTATTGTTCAACAGGGTAACTGGATTTATGGTGGAGTTAAAGCTATAGATGAAAAAGTTGCAAATAACTTAGATATATTACCAATGTCAATACAAGGCGGAAAAGAAGATTGTATACCAGTTGGAATACCAATGCATTGGGCTATAAATAAAAATCAGAGCGACAAATCAAAAGCTGCAGCAAAAGATTTCTTGAATTGGCTATATACATCAGACAAAGGAAAAGATTTTGTAGTTAATAAATTCTTTTTTATACCAGCATTAAAAGGATATGAAAACTATAAGCCTCAAGATTCATTAGGAAAAGCAATACAGAGATATATAGAAGCAGGAAAAACAACTCCATGGGTATTTATGGGTTATCCAACAGCATGGGGCGAAAATGTTTTAGGTGCAAATATTCAAAAATATTTATCAGGCAAAATGACTTGGGATGAATTAGTAAAAGACTCAAAGGCACAGTGGGAAAGTAAAAGAAAGTAGTGTTTGAAGGTGGAGGTGGGAAGCCTTCACCTTTGTTTCTCTATTATCGATTGTCAACTAAAAAAGTGCAGGCACTTTTTTAAGGGGGTGTAAAAATGAATAAGGATTCTAGAAAATGGTTTATTATATTTGTAGCACCTGCATTATTTGCTTTTATAGTGGTAGTTTTGATACCTGTTATTATGGGAATAATATACTCTTTTACTTCATGGAATGGAATAGAGGACAAAGCAAATTGGATAGGACTTTCAAATTATATAGAAATAATAAAGGACGATAAAACCTTCTTCTCATCATTTTTATTTACCGCTAAATTTGCCATTGTATCAGTTATAACAATAAATGTTATGGGATTTGTATTAGCCTTGCTAGTAACAAGAGGATTGAAAATTTCAAATGGTTTAAGGGGAATATTCTTTTTACCAAACCTTATAGGAGGACTAATTTTAGGATTTATATGGCAATTTATATTCACTAAAGGTTTTGATTTTATAGGAGCTGCTTTGGGAATAGATTTTTTGAGAGGATGGTTAGCAGATCCTACAACTGGTTTTTGGGGACTTGTTATTCTCATGTCTTGGCAAATGTCAGGATATATGATGGTAATATATATATCTGGATTGCAAAATATACCTGACGATATAATAGAAGCTGCTAAAATAGACGGAGCAAGTGATGGACAAATATTAAGACGTATAATAATTCCTTTAGTGTCTCCAGCATTTACAATAGGAATATTTCTAACTTTATCTAATTCATTTAAACTATACGACCAAAACCTGTCACTTACAGCAGGAGGGCCTTATAATTCTACTGAAATGATAGCTATGAATATATATAATTCTGCCTTTAAATATAATGAATTTGGAATAGCTCAAGCAAAGGCCGTAATATTTTTAATTATAATAGCAGCTATTACCTTAACCCAGATGTATTACAGTAAGAAAAGGGAGGTAGAAATGTAATGAAAAAGAAAAACAAAATTTGTACAGCTATAGTATCTATAATATTAGCCATATTATTTATATCTCCTTTCTACTTAGTGCTTGTAAACTCATTCAAAACTCAAAAGGGCATATTTTCAGATGTAATAGGATTACCTGGGGAAAGTTTTACTTTAAATAATTATGTAGAAGCTTTTAAACACTTAGATTTTATAAAATCATTTACTAACTCTCTTTTAATAACAGTATTTTCAGTAGTCATTATAATAATATTTACATCCATGGCAGCTTGGATGCTAGTAAGGACAAAGAGCAAAGTAAGTATTTTTATATTTTTGATGTTTTCAGCATCTATGCTTATACCATTTCAAGCGGTTATGCTTCCTTTAGTTGCAATGGCAGGAAAGATACATCTTTTAAATCCTGTTGGATTGGTGTTTATGTATTTGGGATTTGGAACATCATTATCTGTAATTTTATATCATGGATTTATCAAAAGTATACCAAAGGAAATTGAAGAAGCAGCAGCAATAGATGGTTGTAATAAATTTCAAACCTTTTGGATTATAGTATTTCCGCTTTTAAAGCCAACAACAGTAACAGTATCTATATTAAATTCTATGTGGATTTGGAATGATTTTTTATTGCCACAATTAGTAATTAATAGACCTGAGTGGCAGACGATACCATTGAAGATGTTTTATTTCTTTGGAGAATATTCAAAGAGATGGAATTTAGCTTTAGCAGGATTAGTTATAGCTATGATACCTATTGTAGTATTCTATTTGGCTATGCAAAAATATATAATAAAAGGTATTGTACAAGGGTCAGTTAAGTAGGGGGACAGAGATTTATGAATATAAAAAAATTTTGCTTTGGCTCAGTTATGAATACTGAGGCTGTAGTATTAGATATAAAAGAAAGTAATAAAAATGATATGCCCTATTTAAAAATAGGGTTTCAAAATGAACTCACTTATGAACTTAAGAAAAAGGATATTATATATGGACTAGGTGAAAATGTTAGAGGAATAAATAAAAAAGGATGGATATATGAAAGTTTTTGTAGCGATGAATTTGAACATACTGAGGACAGAAAATCCATTTATGCAGCACACAACTTTTTAATCCTACAGGGTAGTGAAATCTTTGGAGTATTTATTGATTGCCCGGGAAAAGTAATTTTTGATTTAGGATATACAAAGGGAGACTTAATGTGCATAAAAGTTCCAGAAAACAATTTTGATTTGTATATTATTCAAGGAAATAGTTTAAAGGAAATAGCTAAAAATTTTAGAGAATTGGTAAGTAAAAGCTATATTGCACCTAAATGGGCATTTGGATATCAGCAGAGCAGATGGGGATATAAGAATAAGGAAGATATTTTAAATGTAGTGGAAGGCTTTAAAAAGAATGATATACCAATAGATGGGGTTTGCTTAGATATTGATTATATGGAGAGATTTAAGGATTTTACCATAGATAAAGAAAAGTTTGGTGACTTTGAAAACTTTGTAAAAAACTTAAAATCACAGGGAATAAGATTAATCCCAATAATCGATGCTGGGGTAAAGATCGAAAAAGGATATGATGTTTATGATGAAGGCGTAGAGAATGGATATTTTTGTGTAGATAAAAATAATAAACCCTTTGTAGCAGCTGTATGGCCTGGAAAAGTGCATTTCCCAGATTTTTTAAATGAGGATGTAAGAGCTTGGTTTGGAGAAAAATATAAATACTTAATAGACAAAGGGATAGAGGGATTTTGGAACGATATGAATGAGCCTGCTATTTTTTATACAGAAAAATCCCTAAAACAGGTTGTGGATAAAGCTTATGAATCAAAAGATAAGAATTTAGATGTGCATAGTTTTTTTGAATTAAATGATAGTTTTTTAAGCATTAGCAATAGAATGGAAGATTACAAAAGTTTTTATCATAGGGTACATGGAAAGATTATAAGACATGATAAAGTGCATAATCTATATGGGTATAATATGACAAGAGCTGCTGCAGAAGCTTTCGAAAAAATAGCTCCAAATAAACGATTTTTAATATTCTCCAGGTCTTCAGCTATAGGCATGCATAGATATGGTGGAATATGGACAGGAGATAATAAAGCTTGGTGGAGCAGTTTAGAGCTGAATATAAAAATGATGCCTAATTTAAATATATGTGGTTTTATTTATTCGGGAGCGGATACAGGGGGCTTTGCCTGCGATTGTACAGAGGATTTATTGATTAGATGGAACGAATTTAGTATGTTTACTCCACTTTATAGGAACCATTCTGCAAATGACACTAGGAATCAAGAACCTTATAGTTTTAGTCCAAGTACCACAAGTGCTTTAAGAACTATTATAGAAAATAGATATGCTTATATACCTTATATATACAGTGAATACATGAAGGCATGCATGGAAAATGAGTGCTATTTTAAACCCATGACTTTTGAATATGAAGACGATAATTTAATAGAGGATCAGCTTTTAGTGGGAGATTCTTTAATGATTGCACCAGTATATAAGCAAAATGCTTTTGGAAGATATGTTTACTTACCAGAAGAAATGGTGTTTTGGAATATGGTATCTTATCAAAATAGAAGCTTTCAAGTTTTACCTAAGGGACATCATTATATTGAGGTTGAATTAGAAGCTACTCCTATTTTTATAAGAAAAGGTAAAATACTGGTTTTGGGAAAACATAGCAGTTGTGTAGATTGTCTTGATAATAAAGAATTAGATTTAATAGCTTTTGTAGATGAAAAGGCATGCTATAACTATTATGATGATGATGGAATTACAAAAGAATATAATAACCAGGATTTTCAATTTAAGATTTCTATTGAAAAGAAAGATAATGATTATGAAATAGATTTATATGCTATAGAAAATTGCATTGTTAAGAAGTTAAACTTAACTATAATAGATACTCAGGGTAAGGAATTTAAAAAAGAATTATTTATTTAAAGTTAGTAAAGTTAGGGGACAGTTATCAACTTTTAAGCTTTTACACAAGTAGTATAGTGAAAAGTTGTTAACTGTCCCTATGCAGAAATTTAACATGAACCACAGTCAGTGCAGCTTTCACGGCTATGTTCTGTATGCTCTGTGGCATTAAATATTTTTCCACCTGCTGAATCAATATTTTTAACATCTTCTATAATGCTATTTAATAATTTGAATATTTTAGAAGATATTTGTTCAGCTTGTCTATAAAAGTTATTTGCAGCTTCAGAATCATTCTTTTCAATAGAATCTAGTGCTTTTTTACCAAGTTTATGAAAGTCTAAATGGATACTTCCCAGCTCTTTCCAACTTGGAAGTATTTTTGGATGTTCAACATTAATTGAATAATAGAAATGTCCAAAGGCACACTTAGTCCCATCTAATTGAAGGGGATATACTTTCATTTCATCTATAGATCTTTTTAAATTAGCTAACCAATCTTTATGGGATTTTATTGCTTTTTCTAAATAAGTAATAAACTCTTTATTGGTTAATGAATGAGAGCTATTCTTTAAATGAGACATCATACTTTTAACTATTTCTGATAGATTAGCATCAATTTTAGAAATTTTTGATGCTTCTTCTGAACTTTCTACAGCACTATTATATATTTCTTCTGTCATGTTATTGAGTTTTTCAGCATCTGCAGTGGAGAGCTCCATTGCTTTATTAATTTCATTTGTGGAAACGCTAATACCACTAATGGAATTATTTAAAACTTTTATATCCTCTACTGTATGTCCTAAAAGATTAACATTTTCTTGTATAGTAGTTTTAACTGTATCTATTTTTTCACTCATTTTATTTGTTTCAGATATTGTTTTGTCCATACTATTTTTACCGTCATTGGTGGCTTTATGTATATCTGACATTACTGATTTCATACCATCAAGGTTTACCTTTGTATCATCTGCAAGTTTTCTAATCTCTTCGGCAACCACTGCAAACCCCTTACCATGTTCTCCTGCTCTAGCAGCTTCTATGGAAGCATTAAGTGCCAAGAGATTTGTTTTTTCAGCTATTGAATTTACAACGCCTACAATGTCGCTAACCTTATTAGACATTTCAACCAAATTATCCATATTACTACTCATTACATTTGCATTATTTACAACATTTCCTTTAATTGTACCAAGTTCCTCTATTTGATTTAGTCCTTCAACATTACTTTGCATAAGATCTGTTGATGAACTTGAAATAGTGTTAAGGGTATTTGTTGCCTTAGTAATAGTTTCATTAACCCCATTCATACTGGCAGTGGTTTGTTCAACAATAGCCAAATTAGATTGACTAACATCAGACATTCCTTTAGAAAAATTGGTTAGTACATTAGATATATGGCTCATTTCAGAATCAAAATTACTTATGTTAGAACCTATTTCAATAATTTTTTTTGCTGATTCAGCCAGACTAGCCTCGTTATCAAAAAGTTTGTCAAAATAATCAGATATTTTTATATGAATACCATACTTAATATCGGGTTTTTTAATAATTTGCCCCTTCATACGTTTGTCAACATAATCTATGATTTGTTCAGCTTCATAACAGGGCGCTTTTTTTGATCTAGTTAGCATTAATTGGTTCCTCCTTAGAAGGTATTTTCTTTAGAATAATATTTACTAGTAAATCATACCATATGTCTTTAAGTAGTTCCAGTTATAAATTTCACAAGTTTCATGATTATGTAAAAAGGGGTAGGGACAGTTATTAACTTTCAATTAACTTTCAGATTTTTAGACAAGCATTTTAGCAAAAAATTAATAACTGTCCCTTAGTTTCTTTAATTACTGCCGTATTATTTACATCTATCATTAATTGATAGTATACTTATTACTTGGAGAGTACTAGTAGTATTTGAATAGATTATGGAGAAAGCGAGTGAAAACACAGTGAAGTTTGAACCAAGGGTAAAAGGAATAGTACTTGCAATAACAGGAGCCATGCTATGGGGAGTATCAGGTACTGTTGCTCAATATTTATTTCAGGAAAAAGGATTTAGCGCGGAATGGCTTGTTGTTATTCGCCTTTTAGTATCAGGAATTATTTTGTTAGTATATTCTCTTATTAAAGGTGATAAAAATATATGGAAGGTATGGAAAACTAAACATGATCGCTTCAGTCTTGTATTCTATGGAATTGTAGGAATGATAGGTGTGCAGTATGCATATTTTGCTGCTATCAAATATGGAAATGCAGCAACAGCAACTATACTTCAATATTTATCACCAGTAATAATCACCTGCTATTTAGCTATCCGTACTAGAAAGATGCCAAACTTTCGAGAGATTACGGCTATTGCCTTAGCTATGTTAGGTACATTTTTTATAATTACCAAAGGAGATATTAATAGCATATCCATTTCTAAATTAACATTATTTTGGGGCATTATTTCTGCTTTTGCAGCAGCTTTTTATACATTGTATCCACGATATTTACTTGCTAGATGGGGATCAATACTGACAGCTGGATGGGGGATGCTTATTGGCGGAATAGCTTTCAGTTTTATACATCAGCCTTGGGATTTTACAGGTGAGTGGAGTGTTGGCTCCATAGCTGCTGTTATATTTGTAGTATTATTTGGAACCATAATTGCCTTTTGCTGTTATCTTCAAAGTTTAAAATATATAAAACCAACGGAAGCGAGTGTGTTAGATTCTATGGAACCTTTATCTGCAGCTTTTCTATCAATAGTATGGCTAAAAGTTCCACTGAGTATAGCAGAATGGTTTGGAACTATATGCATTATATCTACGGTTATAATTTTGTCTCGAGCAAAAGAATAGGAATTGATAATGTGCATATTTTTCAGCGGGACAACCCTGAAGTACGCAGACACTTAAATTTTAGAGATTATATGATAGCACATCCTGAAGATGCAAAGCTATATGCTGAGCAGTGAATAACTTAATTGACTAAGGTTAAATATAATAGTATAATTTGTATATTAATATTATTAACTATGAAAGGGTAAGGTACTATAACAGTGAGAATATAATCCTTTTTAGAACAAATCTCATTACAAAAATAACCGAAAATATACAATTTATTAAGGTTTTTTTGTTGTGCTTTTAATAGTTCTGGAGGGGATTAATGGTAGTGTATACCCTTATTTTTATTTTCATATATATAATGAAACACTGTATTTTTGTATAAGAAATAAAAATTTACGCATAAATATAGGTATAATTATATTTAATGAATATGGTTACACAAGCTTATTATCCTCTCCACATAGAATGGAGGGGATTTTTTATGTTATTATTAGAAATAAATAAAGTAAAAAAATATTATGCTGATAGGTTAATTATAGATATTGATAATTTATTGGTTTATACCGGAGATAAAATAGGTATAGTAGGTGTAAATGGTGCTGGTAAAAGTACCTTATTGAATATGCTTTGTAGTAAAAGTTCTTGTGATGAAGGTTCAATAAAAATGTATGGAGGTTATTCTTATATAACCCAAATAGATGAGCCTGAAAATATCTCAGAAAATGAAAAAAACACCTTGAGCGGTGGGGAGAAAACAAAGCTTAAAATTCAAAATGCATTTAATAAAAACAGTAGTGTACTCTTGGCTGATGAACCTACGTGTAACCTCGATATAGCCGGAATTAAAATGCTTGAAAAGAAACTGAAAAATTACAAAGGTTCTATTTTAATTGTGTCTCATGACAGAGAGCTATTAGATAATGTTTGTAATAAAATTATTGAGTTAGATAATGGAAAAATCAAACTGTATAATGCAAACTATAGTCAATATATAAAACAAAAGCAGCTAGAGAAAATAACTTTGCAAGGTGAATATGAGGAGTATATTAAAGAAAAAAAGAAGCTTGAAATGTGCATAGATAAAACTAAGGAAAAATCCAATTCAATCAGAAGAGCACCTAAAAGAATGGGAAATTCTGAAGCTAGGCTCCATAAGATGGGGGGACAGAAGGGGAAAATGAATCTGGATAATGCAGCTAAAGCTTTAGAGTCAAGATTAAATAGACTAGAAGTAAAAGAAAAACCAAAAGATATAGAAAAGATGAAATTAGACATTAAAACTGCTGAAGGAGTCTATAGTAAAATTTTAATAGAAGGTAAAAATATAAATAAAGCTTTTAATAAAAAATGCATATTTAAAAATGGATTTTTTCAAATATATAACGGCAGTAAAGTAGCCTTAGTTGGACCTAATGGTTGTGGGAAAACTACCCTTATAAAAATGATTTTAAATGGTGAAAAAGGAATAGTAATTTCAAATATATTAAAAATAGGCTATTTTAGTCAAAATCTTAATATACTAGATGAAAGTAAAACTATACTCCAAAATGTTATGGGCACAAGTATTTATGACGAAACCTTTGCACGAACCATACTAGGCAGATTACTTTTTAAAAGAGAGGATGTTTATAAAAAGATACCTGTTTTAAGTGGAGGAGAGAAAGTTAAAGTAGCTTTAGCAAAAATTATTTTAAGTGATGTAAACACATTAATATTGGATGAGCCTACAAATTATCTTGATATTTATTCCGTTGAAGCCTTAGAAAAAATGTTTTCTGAATACAATGGAACAGTTTTATTTGTTTCTCATGATAGAAGATTTATAAATAAGGTTGCAAATAAGACTATGGTTATAGAAAATCATAAAATTTCAATGTATGATGGCAATTATGATGAATTTCTTGAAACCTTAAATAAGAATAAAGATATGGATAAAAATGAATTGAAAATGCAGAAAATGATTCTCGAAAATCGATTATCTGAGGTAATAGGAAGGCTTTCTATGCCTTCTAAAAATGATGATGTAGAAAAATTAGATGCAGAATATAAAAAAATTTTAAATATGCTGGCGGAATTGAAAGACATATAGGAATTATGAGTTTTCTGGAATTAAAAAGATAAATATGTGATAGGAATTTTAGAATCCCCCTGTATTTAAAATAATTTAGTGTATTCGAAAAACAATAATTAACAATTACCAGAGGTTGTAATAAAAGTGC
>ENA-UOOE01000598-UOOE01000598.1-fermentation-metagenome-genome-assembly--contig:-NODE-598-length-34530-cov-23.076055_pt1 | contig 34530 bp, 25 predicted proteins | sample MGYA00245776_ERZ724021 | MGnify/ENA primary metagenome ERZ724021 (study PRJEB28704, sample SAMN03018321) | fermentation metagenome | biome: anthropogenic terrestrial biome; feature: soil; material... | reverse complement strand
TAGAGTACTCGTCTGGGGGGCGAGTGGTCGCTGGTTCGAATCCAGTCATCCCGACAACAATCAAAAGGCTTATAAACAGCCAGATAACTATAAAGCGAGATGGTGCGATTTTGCGCCCCTTGCTTTTTTTGTTTAAAAATAGCCTTGTTTTTCGCTAGATACTGGCTGAGCCTTATTCCATTAATCAAAATTATCAGCAGTCCGACGGATACGTTCAGCGAGATCGTACAGCGCTCCTTTAAATTGTTGCTTTTCATCTTCGGTAAAACCGCCTTTGCCGCCATTACCGTCAACTCCATTGATCTTATTGTAAATCCAGGAGGAGGATTTACCAAAATACTTTTGTGCTATCTTTGCCCAGGTTACATCCAGGGCGATATCTTTCAACTGTTCCTTGGTGGATACTTTTTCTGTTGTTATAGTTTTCATACACGCTCGTTTTAAATAGTTAATGTTTTGAAGTGCCGCCGTCTTAGCTGCGATTTTCTCTGATTACTCTTCTCTTTCTTTTTCCTCATTGGGATCGTAATCTTTTGAGAGCAGATTATCGAAGAGTTCTCTGATGTAGAATTCATACGTCCAGTTGAAGAAAATTCTTGATTTTCTGTAGTTCCTGATTACTTCGATCAGTTCCTTTTCTTCCTTTGTCAGTTTCATATTCCTATCTGTTTTTAATCACCCTTCAAATATACTATGATTTTTCATAGTAGTCAAGTATTCAGGTGCTTTTTTGTATCTTACACGCCAAGAACAATGCCCGGTTCAATATTAAGTTGCTTACTGATAGTGCGGGCGACTTTCAGGGTGGGTTCGGTTTTACCTGTCAGGAAGTTACTGATACGTGATTGGCTGAGTCCGAGCATTTCGGCAAGTTTCTCTTGTGTGAGATTCATTTCGTGCATCCGGAGCTTCATAACGTCGGGTAACGACGGAGTGCCCATCGGATAATTCTCGTCTTCATATTCTTCGGCAAGTTCAACGAGCAAATCAAGTTCCATGACCCGATGATCGTTCATGGGCGTATTTTCTTCCACTTGTTCCATCAATTCTTCAATCCGTAACATGATGGCATCGTATTTATTTTTGTCTTTTATTGTCGCCATAATCATATTTTTTTGATGTCTTTTATTTTATCGTATTGTGTATGCGTTCCAACAAACCGGATCAATACGGCTTTGATTGTAAACTGGATGATAGTCACTATCCGGTAATCGTTTCCTTTAATGTTGAATACATATCGCTTGTTGCCTACATTATCTACAGTATTGAATGTTCTTTTTATATCGGTAAAACATGTCCATTGCTCCTTTTTCACTATTCTGTACCAGTTTTCCAAAGGTATTTTGGAATCGGGGTATTGGGAGTAAAAATCCTGTAAGGCCTTTTTCGATATGATTCTCATCCTTCATCATTGTTTTATGCGACTAAGATACAAAATAAATATTTAATAAACGAATATATCATTTATTATTTAAATAAATTACCTGTTTTTTGCCTTAAGACTGTCATGCCCTTTGTGGTTGAACAAAGGTGTAGTTTTGCATGAGAATAATCACATGAACTTTTGCGACGATGCAAAACAGGTTCTCTTTTTATGTTAAAAATGGATTAACACCGATTCCTTCAAGAAAAAACTTATATATTTGAGGAATTTTACTTCTTTTTTTCGTTAATTGATGAAGAAAGTAGGATGTTAAACCTAAAAATATAACAGATGAAAAAGGTGTTGTTATTGATTGATTACTCCAGTGAATTTAGCCGTCGTTTATTGAAAGGGTTGATTCAATATTCCAAAGAACACGGACCCTGGATATTTTATCGCTTACCCTCCTATTATAAAACGCTGTATGGTAAGGAGGGGATTGTGGAGTGGGCTAAAGAGTGGGAGGCAGACGCTATTGTGGCGCGTTGGGATCATGAAGGGACAGACCTGCTAAAGAGTTTAAATATTCCTGTTGTCCTTCAGAATTACAAAGACAGAAGCGATTATTTTTCCAATCTGACAGGCGATTATATCGGAACCGGCGAGATGGCTGCCAGGTTTTTCATTAAACGGCGATACAGGAATTTCGCGTTTTATGGGAACAAAGGTGTGGTGTGGTCGCGCGAGAGGGCCGAAGGATTCAGGAAAGAGGTGGAAAAAGCAGTAGGGAATTACTATTACTTTGAAAGTGAAAACCTGGACGGAGAGGAATGGGGTACCAGCCATATACAACTCGATGAATGGCTCTTGTCGTTACCCAAGCCGGTGGGATTGTTTGCCTGCGACGATGATTTCGCTTTAAGAATATCTCAAATTTGTAAAATTAACAACATTAAAATTCCTGAAGAAATTTCATTGCTGGGGGTGGATAACGATGAACTGATTTGTCACCTTTCCGATCCTCCCATATCATCCATTGTAACAGACGTAGAAAAGGGAGGGTACGAAGCTGGAAGATTGATCGACCGGATGATCAAGGGAGAGATCGTAGAGCCCTTCAACATCATTATCCGGCCAACGCGGTTCGAACTTCGAAAATCGACAGAGAAGTATGATATATCCAATGGCTATATCTCTCAAGTCGTCAATTATATCGAAGACAATTTCAACACCGACATCAATATTGAGGAACTCACAGAACTGGTTCCGCTATCCCGGCGTAACCTGGAAGTGAAATTCAAAGAAGAGATGGGTACCACTATCTATCAATTTATCCTGAGTTGCAGGATTGACTATTTTGCTCATTTATTGCTAACAACTGACAGGACTCTATACGATATGGCCCTTGAAGCCGGTTTCAATGACTGCAAAAATATATCGCGCATTTTTAAAAAGCATAGAGGCTGCACTCCTGTAGAATTTCAAAAAAAATACAGCAATAACTTTCCACCATAACGTTTTTTGAGATTACTATTTCGTTATTAACGTATTTCCCATACCTGATAAAACATAATTTTGTGTACTACAAAAATGTGGGACAAACTATTTACTTGTATTAAATCAATAAAAGATGAGTACAAAACCAGGGGTTAAACATGTTCAGAACAAAAACGCCACGATCAAATCAATGATTATTCTGGTGTTGCTGTTTTTTATTTTCGGATTGGTATCGTGGGTAAACACTATTTTAGTCCCTTATTTCCAACTGACCCTTCAACTGACTAATTTTCAATCCTCGTTTGTTACATTTGCTTTTTACATTGCTTATTTAGTGATGGCTATCCCTTCATCTTTCTTGCTGAATAAGATGGGATATAAGAGGGGGATGATGTATGGCCTGTGGTGTATGGCAATCGGGGCGCTGCTCTTTGTCCCTGCTGCCTATTGGCGTGTTTATCAGGTGTTTCTACTGGGACTGTTTTTGCTGGGTGTAGGACTTGCCATTTTACAATCGGCCGCTAACCCTTATGTAACCATTGTAGGGCCAATCGAGAGCGCTGCCAAACGGATGAGTATAGTTGGGACGGGCAATAAACTGGCCGGTGTTATAGCTAATCTTATTTTTGCCGGAGTTGTTATCCGTGAATCCGACAAGGTATTGATGCGGGAGATTGAATCCGGCCTATATACCGGCACGTCGTTAGATGCTGCTTTGGATAATCTGATCAAAGGCGTTATGTTCCCATATCTGATTTTAGCTGTAGCGCTCTTCGTTTTTGGAATTATTGTTCGTTATTCGGCTTTACCGGAATTAGATCCCTCGGTAGTGAACAAATGTTCTGCCGAAGATGAAAGCTCCGGTAAATCCATTTTTCAATATCCTGCATTGATATTGGGGGTGGTTGCCATGTTTTTCCATATAGGAACACAGATGATTGCTCTTGCTACCAGCATCCAATATGCAGGTACTATGGGTGAAAGCCTGGCCGGGCCGGCTAAAAATATCCCTTCATACACCATGCTGTTGACTTTTCTGGGATATTTTATCGGAATCATATTGATCCCCAAATACTTGAAGCAACGTAATGCGCTTTTAATCTGCGCTTCACTCAATTTAGTTCTTTCTATTTTAATAATTAGTACATCAGGAACGGTTAATTTCTTCGGAATTACGTCCGATATTTCTATCTGGTACCTTGTAATGATGGGACTTCCCAATGCATTACTTTACGCCGGGATTTGGCCTCTTGCCATCAACGGATTAGGCAAGCACACGAATCTTGGCGCTGCTTTTCTGGTGATGGCGCTTTGCGGGAGTGCATTTATGCCTATGATTTATCATTCGCTTGTGGAGCTTAATTCGTCTCTCTCGCCTTTTGAAGCAATGAAACAGGCCTATTGGATTCTTATCCCCTGTTTTGCCTATATTGTATGGTATGCGGCCAGAGGATACCGGATCAAATTCTGGAGAAGAACAAAGAACTAATGTGGTAATTGATTGATATTATGGATAATAGAATCATCATAAAAAACGGCAAGGTCATTTTTCCCGATACGATAGAGGAGAACCTGACCGTTGTATGTGGAAATGGGAAAATAACCGATATTCTTCATAATGAAGAATTCACTCCCGGCAATAGCGATATTGTGATAGACGCGACAAACAAGTATGTTGCTCCCGGCTTTATTGATATCCACACACACGGCGGTGGCGGGCATGACTTTATGGACGGGACCGTTGAGGCATATCTCGGAGCGGCGGAAACTCATGCCCGGTATGGAACCACGGCGTTGTTGCCTACAACGTTGACAAGCACGTTCGACGAGCTGATTAACACGTTTGACGTATATAAAGAAGCCGTAAAACAGAACACAAAAGGAGCTAAATTTCTCGGGCTACATCTGGAAGGACCCTATTTTGCCTATAATCAGCGGGGCGCTCAGGATCCCCAATATCTTAAAAACCCCGAACCGGAAGAATACAATAAGATCTTAGCGGCGTCGGACGATATTGTACGCTGGAGCCTGGCGCCGGAGCTGCCCGGTGCGCTCGACTTCGGAAAGGTGCTGACTTCAAAAAGCATCCTCACCTCCGTAGCACATAGCGATGCCATTTATGAGGAGGTACTGAAAGCCTTCAACGCAGGGTTTACACACGTAACCCACCTTTATTCGGCTATGTCCACCGTTACCCGCAGGAATGCATTCCGCTACGCGGGCGTTTTGGAAGCTGCATACCTGATCGATGACATGACAGTGGAGATCATTGCCGATGGAGTGCATTTACCTAAATCCCTTCTCCGGTTCGTATATAAATTCAAAGGGCCTGACAAAACTGCGCTTTGTACCGATTCAATGCGGGGGGCAGGTATGCCCGACGGGGAATCTATTTTAGGCAGCCTGGAAAAAGGACAAAGGGTAATCATCGAAGATGGCGTGGCAAAACTACCGGATCGGACAGCTTTTGCCGGAAGCGTTGCCACCACCGACCGTTTGGTCAGGACCATGGTAAACATTGCTGATGTGCCTTTGGTGGAGGCGGTAAGAATGATGACCTTAACTCCGGCCCGCATCATGCGGATAGATCAGCAGAAAGGATCTGTCCAAAAAGGTAAAGATGCTGATCTGGTTATTTTTGATAATAATATTAATGTTTCATACACAATCTTGGAAGGAAATGTCATATACGGAAACTAACACGAATGTAATCACATTCACCAAAGGAATGTTGGAAGTGAAAATCTTTCATACCCGGGAGGAGATGGGTATGGAAGCGGCAGCTAATGTATCGGATACTATACGGCAACTGTTCAATGAAAAAGAGGAAATCAATATGATCTTTGCCGCCGCACCCTCACAAAGCGATTTTATGAAGGAGCTGATTGCCGATAAACGAATCCGGTGGGAGAAGATCAATGCCTTTCACATGGATGAGTACATTGGGTTGGAAGAGAATGCCCCTCAGGGATTCGGTAATTTCCTGAGAGAACGCATTTTTGATAAAGTTCCCTTTAAAAGTGTCCATTATATAAACGGGATAAACGGTGGAGCGGAAGATCCTTCTGCCGAGTGCGAAAGGTATGCCGGCTTATTGGATCAATACCCTGTTGATATTGTTTGTCTTGGGATCGGAGAGAACGGCCATATCGCATTCAATGACCCGCCAGTAGCCGATTTCAAAGATCCTGAATTAGTGAAAGTGGTAAAACTGGATATGGCTTGCAGGCAACAACAAGTCAATGAAAACCTTTTCACCGGAATAGACTTGGTACCTACCCATGCGATCACCGTGACTATTCCGGCACTGTTAAGGGCAAAATATATGTTCTGCATGGTACCGGCCAAAAATAAAGCTGAAGCCGTGTATCACGCTCTGAATAACGATATCAGCGAGGAATGCCCGGCTACGATCTTACGAACGAAAAAAGGCGCTGTATTGTATCTGGACAAAGAAAGTGCGTCATTACTGAATTAAAACAAAATCATTATGAGACTAAAAGTTATTTTGTCAGCTATTTTGTCCGGACTTTTATGGATAGCCCAGGCACAACAAATAAAAATTGGCATCATCGGCCTCGATACCTCTCACTCTATTGCCTTTACCAAATTTTTGAATGGAGAAGATAAAAAAGAAGAATTCAAAGATTTTAAAATTGTCGCAGCCTATCCCTACGGATCGAAAACCATTAAATCGAGTTACGACCGCATACCTGATTATATAAAACAGGTTAAAGGATTGGGAGTGGAGATTGTTCCCTCCATAGCAGAATTGCTCAAAAAAGTAGATTGTGTAATGTTGGAAACAAACGATGGGAACCTGCATCTGGAACAGGCGTACGAAGTGTTCAAGGCAGGTAAGATCATGTTTATAGATAAACCGCTTGGCGCCACTTTGGCACAATCCATAGCGATCTGTCAATTAGCCAGGGAATATAATATTCCCATTTTCTCTTCATCCGCGCTACGGTTTGTTCCGCAAAATCAAAAATTACGCAACGGAGAGTATGGTAAAGTTTTAGGAGCGGATTGTTACTCTCCGGCAACACGTGAAATATCGCATCCCGATTTTGGGTGGTATGGCATCCATGGCGTGGAAACCCTGTTCACTATTATGGGAACGGGGTGTGTATCCGTGAATCGAATGTCGGCTGAAGGAACTGACGTAGTCGCCGGCTTATGGAGCGATGGCAGGATAGGCACGTTCAGAGGCCTTCGTGCGGGAAAGGGTATCTACGGAGGAACAGCCTTTACGGATAAAGGCGCGGAACCTGTCGGTCCCTATGAGGGATATGAAGTACTACTGACGGAGATATTGAAATTTTTCAGAACTCGCGTTGCTCCGATTTCAGCAGAAGAAACGCTCGAAATATTCACCTTTATGGAGGCTTCGAACGAAAGCAAGCGTAATGATGGAAAAATCATCCTGATGGAGGATGTCTATCGTAAAGGCTTAAAAGAAGCTAAAGAATTACTGCTGGAATTAAAAATAAAATGAAAAAGGGTTGGTCTATAATTGCAGTCGGACTGATATTACTTTCTTGTATGCAAAAGAACAATAGCCCCCGGGGCAACCAAACGATATTTATCGGCAAAGAGGGTGAAATAAAACTGATCGTCCTTGCCCCGGGGCATTTTCATGCCAACCTGCTTCAAAAAAGCGCCATGCCACAGGTAAACGATTCGGTATTTATATATGCACCCGCCGAAGATACCGGATTAAAACAGTATCTTTCGGCCATTGAGTCGTTCAACCAAAGAGATAAAGATCCTACAAGTTGGCAAACAATTGTCTATACCGGCGACGATTTTCTAAATAAGATGGTAACCGACAAAAAAGGGAATGTAGTCGTACTTGCCGGTAACAATAAAGAGAAAACCGAATATATTCTCAGTGCGGTAGATGCCGGATTAAACGTTTTGTCGGATAAGCCGATGGCGATTAACCGGGAAGATTTTCTTTTGTTGGAAGAAGCGTATGCCAATGCTGAGGCACAAAACGTGTTGTTATATGATATGATGACCGAACGTTACGATATGCTAAATATCATCGAGAAAGAGTTGATAAACGATCCCGATTTTTTCGGTGAGCTGAAAACGGGAACACCGGAAGATCCCGCCGTGTATATGGAGAGCGTGCATCACTTCTATAAAGAAGTGTCCGGCACCCCGTTGATCCGTCCGGCATGGTATTACGACGTGGAGCAACAGGGCGAAGGGATTGCCGATGTAACCACGCACCTGATCGATTTGTTGTTCTGGAAATGTTTTCCCGGACAGTCTATCAATTACACCCGGGATATCGGGAATATCTCTTCCTCTCATTGGGCAACAGAGATCACATTACCGCAGTTTACAAAATCGACCGGTGAAACCGCCTTCCCCGATTACCTGCAAAAATACCTCAACAATTCCATACTGAAGGTGTATGCCAACGGCACTCTCCACTTCGATGTAAAACACCGGAATGTGGGCTTAAAAGTTATTTGGAATTACCAGGCGCCTGAAGGTAGCGGAGATACCTTCATGTCGGTTGTAAAAGGAACAAAAACTACGCTGAAAACAATACAGAACAAAGAGCAGAATTTTGTGAAACAACTGTATGTGCAAAAAACCGACGGGATGGATGAAAATGAATTTTCCGATAACCTCCAAAAGGCGATCGAGAAAATCCGGACAACCTATCCTTTCGTATCTGCTTCTCCTACAACCGTAAAAGGGGAGTATATCATCAATATTCCTTCCGAAAACAGGGAGGGACACGAATCACATTTCAAATATGTTGCCGAAAGTTTTTTCAGCTTCTTAGTAAATCGCGATATGCCTGACTGGGAAAAAATCAATACCTTAGCAAAATATTACATCACAACAAAAGCTGTAGAAATTGCAAAAGATAGGGATTGACATCGGCGGGACTTATTACGAATCATCAAAGATGTTCCATGGTTCATTGCAGAACATCATGGGAACACGGTTCGATATACTTATCATCGGCCAAAACAAATTGAAATCGCAGGAAGTTTGGAAAGATGTCGTTTTCGAACTTCGGCGGCTCGACCGGATCTTTAATCGCTTTAGCAGTACAAGCGAAACTTCAAAAATCAATCGCGAAGCTATTCTTGAACCTGTGCATGTAAGCCAGGAGATGTGGACGATCCTGAAAAGTTGCCGGCAATACAATATCCGCACATTGGGATTGTTTGATATCACATTGGATGATTTTTCAAAAGTGTTGCTGGATGAAAGAGAGCACACTGTCATTTTTTTGAAAAAAGATATATCATTAGATTTTGGAGGCTATGCCAAAGGATATGCACTGGTGAAAATTAAGGATTTAATTCATCAAGCCGGAGTAAAACACTGTTTTGTAGATTTCGGGAACAGTTCTATTCTGGGAATGGGGCACCATCCTTACGGAGATGCATGGAAGGTGAGCATTGAAAACCCATATAACCATGATGAAGTTTTAGGTGAGATTTCTTTAAAGGACGAGGCATTGTCGGTATCGGGAAATACACCGACCTACACAGGCCATATAGTACGGCCTATGTCGCGAGAAGCAATAAAAGGAAATAAGGTCGTCTCGATCACCTCAAAAGATCCATTGGATGCTGAAGTGCTAAGCACAGTTTTCATGATCGCCGATGATACGGAAAAGAAACGAATTACAGAAGGTTTTAAAGTACAAAATACAGTAGAATATTAGTCTAACTTTAGTGAAGTAACATTATGTCAAACAAAAAGCCTAAACAAGTGGATACGAGCCTGCGACAATTTATCAAAGACTTAGGTTACGTTTCGGGAGGAGCCGCGCTTTTAGCTACGACCCCCTGGTTGCAGTCGTTTACCCCGGATAAAGCCAAAGAAATAAAAAAAGAGAAAGCCAGGATAGGATTTATCGGAACGGGTTCCAGAGGAACGTATAATATACACGCAGTATTGTCTCTGCAACATGCCGAAATTGTGGCTCTGTGTGATATATATCCCCCGAACCTGAAAGAGGCTTCCGGTCTTTGTCCCAACGCGAAGACATATACCGACTATCGAAAGATGCTGGAATCTGCTGACATCGACGGAGTTATTATATCTACCCCGCTTTATCTGCATGCTCCTATGACATTGGATGCCCTGGATGCGGGAAAGCACGTGTATTGCGAAAAGGCAATGGCTTTAACCATGGAGGAATGCAAAGCAATTTACGATACATATCGGAAAACGGATAAAGTTCTCTATTTCTGCATGCAGCGTATGTACGACAAGAAGTATATAAAGGGGATACAAATGATCCATTCCGGCTTAATCGGAGAAATTGTGGGAGAACGCTGTCATTGGTTCAGGAACCATGACTGGAGGCGCCCCGTACCTTCTCCGGAACTGGAGCGTCAGATCAACTGGCGTTTGTATCGGGATTATTCAGCCGGGTTAATGACTGAATTGGCATCCCATCAATTGGAAGTCTGCTGCTGGGCTATGCAGATGGTGCCTGAATCAGTGATAGGAACAGGAGACATCGTATATTGGAAAGACGGAAGAGAGGTATATGATAGTGTAAATCTGGTGTATCACTACTCCAATGGGGTCAAAATCAATTATGAATCGCTTATTTCCAATAAATTCAACGGGATGGAAGATCAAATACTGGGCAATAAAGGAACCATGAACCTGGCCACCGGTATTTATTATCTGGAAGATGAAGCCGGCGGGAAAAAATCCGGGATTGAACAATTGATTGGGCAGATAGGAAATAAATTATATGCCTCCGTACCTGCTGCCGGCCCGAGCTGGCGCCCGGAAACGAAAGAGAAATATATCCCTCACAACATTCTTGAAGGTGAATTTCATGTGAATGATGGTCTATCCATGATTGGCGCATTAAAAGATGGTTCCGATGAAATTTTGTCCGCATTTTGTCAGGCTTGCATTACCGGTGAAAAAGGGAAAAATATAGTGGAAGAGGCCTATCTTGCCACCATGCTTTGTCATTTGGGAAATCAGGCGATGGCGGAGCAAAAGAAAATTACTTTTCCCGAAGAATACAAAATTCCTTATATGAAATTCTCTTAGAAAAGATTCATCAATAAAAAGAAAATATTCAGATGAAAGACTTAATTATAACATCCAGGCAATTAAAAAAAGAAATATATATTCTTTCCGCTTGCTTTGCCGCGGCATTTTTAACGAACATCGTTTCAATCATCCTCTTCAAAACACCCTGGTACGAAGTGTTTACCCAACTGGGATATGTCATTTTTATTGCTCTATTTTTCTATCTACTGGTTATTCTGGTTAGAGTTATTGTTTATATGATCAGAAAGTTGATAAAACAGAATACTCATGGTAACTAAAAAAACTATCCTGATCTTCCTTGTGTTTTACATCTTCGCAACTTCTATCTATGCGAAGCAAATAAAACTATTGGCGATAGGGAATAGCTTCTCGGATGATGCTATTGAGCATTACCTCCCGGGACTGGTAGAAGCAAACGGCGATACCATTATAATCGGAAACATGTATATTGCTGGATGTTCTTTAGAAAAACACTATAACAATACAGTGAATAACTCACCGGATTACTCTTATCGAAAAATTGTTGACGGGATTAAAACCATAACGCCCAATTACAGGCTGATCGATGCCGTTAGCGACGAAAAATGGGATTACATCTCTTTTCAACAGGTGAGTTCCCTTTCCGGCCTGTACGAATCTTTTTTTCCCTACCTTGACCGCTTGATGGATTTTGCAAGGGAACATTCAACTAATCCTGTCATGAAAATCGTGTTGCACGCCACTTGGGCTTATGCACAAAACTCCACGCATGCCGGTTTTGCCAATTATGAAAATAACCAGATAACGATGTTCAATGCTATTATTGATGCATACAATCGGGCAGCGCAAAAAACAGGCATTGATATTATTATCCCGGCCGGGACAGCCATACAAAACGGAAGAACAAGCAGTTTGGGAGATACATTTTGCAGGGATGGCTATCATTTAGATCTTAATTACGGGAGATACACCGCATCTTGCGTATGGTATGAGAAGTTATTTCAAAAATCTGTGGTTGGAAATAATTATGCCCCTCATTCGATTACGCCTTTTCAGATAAAAGTAGCTCAACTTGCCGCACATCGTGCGGTCGAAGAGCCCGGTAAAGTCACTCCCATTGAGGTGAATGAAAATTCATGGCTTACGATTGCTATGGTTGAAACATAACAACAAATGTGGTACCCGACCACGATGAATGGCTGGCTCGAACAGATTGATGTTTCTATTGCATCACAAATTCTCTCATAACTACAAGGTTTACATTTAAAAGCATTTTTTGTTTATTTACGTTTTTTGAATATATTATTTCGCAATAAACTCCTTGATTCTTTTTTTCATTTATTCCTTTGTATCAAGAAATAAACACGAGTATTTCGATATTATATCATTTCATTTTGATCATTGAGTGGATTAGTATTTTGTAGTTCCCTAATCATTATATACATATGTTATGGATAATATTTTGCCATTTAGAGACAATTTTTTTCCAGTTGTTTCAACATGTATTCCAAATAATAAATGTTATTTTTAGGAATAAGTCAAAGAAGACAATTATTAAAGGATAATGTAAATTTTTAATAAAATAAATCAATATAAACAGAGCTTCTGTAAATTATAACCCGTTATTTAATTTAACAAATAAAAATGAGATGAAATGAAAAGCAGAATTAAATTTATTATTTTATGTTGCATCTTCATCATTTTTTCTTTATCCTCATTTGCGCAACAACAAATACAAGTAAAAGGAAAAGTTATTGAAGATGAGACAAATAGTCCCTTGCCTGGTGTAAGTGTAATTGTAGATAAATCTACCAGAGGTGTCACAACTGACATAGATGGGAGTTTTGAGATCAAAGTATTACCTACTGATAATTTGATTTTCTCTTTTCTTGGAATGGAATCACAAACAATTAAGGTAAACGGTAGGACATACTTAGAAATAGCCATGAAGCCGCAGCCAAGCGAATTGGATGAAGTAACTGTTGTGGCTTTTGCCAAACAGAAGAAGGAAAGCGTAATAGGCTCTATATCGACGGTTAAAACATCCGAACTTAAAGTTCCAAGCAGTAACTTAACCACGGCTTTTGCCGGAAGAGTTGCCGGCCTTATTTCTTACCAACTTAGTGGAGAGCCTGGCAAGGACAATGCAAGTTTTTTTGTCCGCGGTGTCACTACATTTGGGGCGGAAGCAAAGAAAGACCCGTTAATTTTAATTGATGGGGTAGAACTTACTACTGACGATCTAGCTCGCCTAAATACCGATGATATCGCCACATTCTCAATAATGAAAGATGCGACAGCCACTGCACTCTACGGTGCGAGGGGAGCAAACGGAGTAATTCTAGTTACAACGAAAGAGGGGCGAGAGGGGAAAGCTAAACTTAATATTCGTGTCGAAAATTCAATTTCATCACCAACGAACCGTGTGAAGCTAACCGATCCAATCACATACATGAGAATGCAAAATGAAGCGATAAAAACGCGCGATCCATCTGCAGTATCTTTATATAGTGAAGAAAAAATACGTATGACTGAACGGGGATTATATCCTGATCTTTATCCATCTACCGACTGGTATGATATATTGTTCAATGATGTGACAATGAATCAACGTGCCAATTTAAGTATAAGTGGAGGGGGTAATATAGCTCGTTACTATGTTGCCGCAGCATTAACAAAAGATAATGGCAATTTAAAACCGGACTCAAAGAATCAGTTTAATTCGAATATTGACTTATTAAAGTATAATATTCGTGCGAATGTAAATATCAATGTAACGAAAACTACGGAGATGATCATAAAAATGAATTCTTCTTTTGATGAATATACTGGACCTCTGGACGGAGGTGCAGATCTATACCGCAAAATAATGAGATCAAATCCGGTATTGTTTAAACCATATTATGAGCCTGACGAGGCGAATATCTTTACGAAGCACATTCTATTTGGAAATTATGGAAACGGAGGATACCTAAATCCTTATGCAGAAGCGATGAAAGGGTATAAAGATTATAGTAAAAACACGTTAATCACGCAATTTGAAATTAAACAAGACCTCTCCATGATTACTAAAGGGCTCACTGCAAGAGCAATGGTAAACATGAATAGAAATTCAGATTACACCGTAACTCGTCAGTATTCTCCATTTTTTTACAAAATCAAGGATGGGAGTTATGACAAATGGACTCAAAAATATGAATTGGACGTCCTGAACCAAGCCTCTGGAACTGAATGGTTGGACTTTAAGGAAGGCGACCGTTATATAAAATCCACTTTTTATTTGGAAGCTATGACTGAATATAATCGGAAGTTTCAAGAAAAGCACGATGTCAACGCTTTATTGGTATATCAAATGCGGGAAGAAAAAGAAGGAACTGCACCAGATCTACAATCATCACTTCCCTATAGGAATTTAGGGTTATCAGGACGTTTGGCCTATAATTATGATACGCGATATTTCGGCGAATTTAATTTTGGATACAATGGGTCGGAACGCTTTTCTACCGAACATCGTTTTGGCTTCTTTCCGTCTATTGGCACAGCATGGATGGTATCAAACGAAGATTTTTTTGCATCATTGAAGGAATATGTTCCTGTATTTAAATTAAAAGCGACCTACGGATTAGTAGGAAATGATGCAATAGGAAGTGCCAGCGACCGTTTCTACTATTTATCTAAAGTGAATATAGGTGGTAGCAGCTTCGTTAATTGGGGAACCAACCTAGACTATAATCCCGGTATAGTTACTATTTCAAGATATGCGAATGATGATATCGGTTGGGAAAAATCTTATAAAACTAATTTAGGATTTGAAATTCTCCTGAAGAATGGTTTTTCGGCAAACGCTGATTTTTTTAATGAAAAACGGGAAGGTATCTTATTATCCCGGACTATTCCTAAGACAACAGGTATAGGTGTGCCTGTAAAAGCGAATCTTGGAAAAGCAAAAGGAAGTGGGATCGATGTTGAATTTAATTATGAAAAGAATTTTAACAAATATTTTTGGTTGATCGGGCGCGGAACTTTTACATACGCCACCAGTAAAGTATTAGAGTGGGAAGAACCGGAATATTCAGATGCTCCATGGCGTTCCAGAGTAGGATATTCCATCAATCAAACTTGGGGATACATCGCTGAGCGTTTATTCTTAGACGAAGAAGAAGTTAAAAATTCCCCGACGCAATTTGGAGACTATAAGGCGGGTGATATTAAGTATAGGGATATTAACGGCGATGGAAGAATCTCAGAATTAGATATGGTACCAATTGGGTATCCTACAGTACCAGAAATCAATTATGGTTTTGGTCTTTCAATGGGATATAAAGGCTTGGATTTTTCATTCTTTTTCCAAGGCTCTGGCAGACAATCTTTTTGGATGAATACAAATAAAGATAATTCGAATAACATTATCCCATTTTTAAATGGGAATAATGTATTAAGAGCATTTTCAGATAGTTATTGGTCTGAATCTAACCCGGATATTTATGCTGTATGGCCGCGATTAGCTAATCAAGCAATCGACAACAATAACAAACCAAGTACTTGGTTTATGCAAGATGCATCGTTCTTGCGTTTAAAGAGTGCCGAGTTGGGTTATACCTTTCCTAAAAGAGTAATGGACACACTGCATGTAGGAAATCTTCGTCTCTATTTAAGTGGTACAAACTTATTATGTTTCAGTAATTTCAAATTTTGGGATCCTGAAATGGGTGGAAACGGATTGGGATATCCGCTCCAAAGGGTAATAAATATTGGTCTAAATGTTGGATTTTAAATCTTATGAATATGAAGTACATTTATAATTACATAATAATATTAGTTCTTGCACTTACAGTAAGTGCATGCAATTATCTAGATGTTGTTCCTGACGATATAGCGACAATAGATCACGCTTTCTCAAATCGTTATAATGCAGAAAAGTATTTATCAACAATCTATCAGCAAGGGCCAAGATATGGCGATGCCACGTCCAATCCGGCTTTCATGGGTACTGGCGAATTTATTGTTAACGACCAAATTCGGCCCGATTGGATGGGGATGCAAGTGGCTTTAGGCTACTCTACCCCTACCGATCCGTATGCAAATTATTGGTCGGGAGGTGCAGCCTATACCCCTAGCTTATATAAAAATATAAACGATTGCAACACTTTCTTGAAAAATATTGAAAGCGTACCGGATTTAGATTCTCAGGAAAAAGCACGTTGGAGCGCTGAAGTAAAACTACATAAAGCGATGGATATATTCTTCCTGATGGAGATGTATGGTCCGGTTGTGTTATTAAAAGAAAATCCACCAGTTGGAGCATCTGGAGAAACAATTCGCGCGTATCGGGAAAAAATTGATGATTGCTTTGAATACATTCTTCAACTCACTGAAGAAGCATTGGGCGATTCGGAAGATAACAAACCCCTCCCCGATGTCATAACAACAACATCGACAGAATTGGGGAGATACACGCATCCCATCGCATCGATGTTTAAGGCGAGGGTATTAACAGCCTGGGCCAGTCCCCTCTATAATGGGAATACAGACTTCAATAATTTTTTAAACCATGAGGGTAAACCGTTCTTTAATCAGACACCTGATCCTTCTCGATGGGAAAAAGCAGCGGCAGCCTGTAAAAAAGCAATAGAGGCATGTGAAACGGCCGGAATTCGTTTATATCAACAATCCGATTACAAAACGCCTGTAGGACTTCCAGAACAGGTTAATCTGCTAAATACGTTACGATCGGTTTATACTGAACGCTGGAATGTGGAATTAATATGGGGATGTAGTTCAACGACAATATATCAGGGTTGCGCAATGCCTCGATATGCTGCCTCTTCCAGCCAGGCAACCAGAGGAATCTATTGCGTCCCCTTGGATATAGTAGATGAGTTTTATTCCAAAAACGGAGTGCCAATTAATGAAGATAAAATATATGATTATCAGGGACGTTTTAGCATTCGTAAAGGGGATAGTCAACATAAATATTATATTGATCAAACCGAACAAACCGTTTCGATGAATTTCGACAGAGAACCCCGGTTTTATTCTTGGCTGACTTTTGACAGGGCGGTTTGGTACGGGAATACACCGCAAACAAATTTTACTGTAAAGATGCGCTGGGGCGAACCTGCATCAAGTTCTCTTCAACCTAGGGATCTTCATGTAACAGGGTACTGGCCAAAGAAGTATGTCAATTTTGAATCCCAATTTAGAAATGCAGATACTTGGTATGAATATAAATACCCGGTTCCAATGATGCGTCTGGCTGATCTTTATCTCTTGTATGCAGAAACATTGAATGAAGTGAAATCTTCCCCCGATCAAGAAATTTATCAATACGTGGATATGGTTCGTAGGCGTGCCGGATTGGAGGGTGTCTTGGATAGCTGGAGGAAGTACTCTAATGAGCCTGACAAACCACTGACCAAAGCAGGTATGAGAGAAATTATACACCGCGAACGTAAAATTGAGTTATTTGCCGAAAGTTCATATTTTTGGGATTGTCGTCGTTGGAAAACAGCCGTGAAAAATTTAAATAATCGTAAGATAGAAGGGTTTAATACCAGTGCTACTGATATCAGGGAATATTATACAGTAGTTCCTTATTACACGCAATCTTTCACAGTAAATAATTATCTTCTGCCCATACCTGATTCTGATATTATCAATAATCCGAATTTGATACAAAATCCAGGTTGGTAATAAACAATTAATGGAAATGATAAATATGAAAAAAGTTTTTTATATCACTATCTTGTTATCGGTTGTCTTCTCCTGCAGTGAGAAAAATTTGGAACCGATAAATGAAAAAACCGGTAAGCCGGACAAGGTGACTGTCATGGAAACGACACCCATAGCAGGGGGGGTACGAATTACCTATGAAATTCCTAATTCAAATGATATATTAGGGGTTAAAGCAATTTACACTTTACAGAGTGGAAAACAAAGAGAAGTAGTTTCTTCTTATTATAAAACATCCTTGGAAATAAAAGGATATACCGATGAAAAGGTACATTCGGCAACATTGTATACGTTCAATCGCGCCCTTGAATTTTCAGATCCAGTTGAAGTAAGTTTCACTCCCCTAAAATCAGCCATCCAAAAAGTTGTAGAATCATTCGAATTCTTAAGCGATTTTGGAGGAGTAGGGTTTAGGTGGAAAAATGAAGACAAAGAGATCTTGAATTTCGAGTTTCTAGGAGAAAACGACAAAGGCGAGTTACAGACAGTAGAGATAATTTCGTCTCAATTAGCCGACGGGAGTGGCGCTCTTCGCGGATACGATACAAATCCATATCGTTTTGGGGCCATTGTCAGCGACAGATACGAGAATTACTCTGATACGCTATACCCAAAAGAAGGTGTAATTACTCCACTTTTTGAAGAACAGTTAGATCGTTCTAAAATTGAAATACTAAATAACAACACCTTACCGCAAGGCGCTGCTCTTATTTACCCTTATGAAAATGACGTAAGATGGGATTACCCGGGGTGGGCGTCAGGTAATAGCGCTTACAGCATGTTTGACGGGAGCCGAGACACCTGGAGCCATACATACATAGCAACGGTTCCCGGAGCAGCGTTTACAATTGACTTGCATTGTCTGATGAAGTTAAGTCGCATTCATACGTTCCAACGAGATTATAATTACGCTCCACGTGTTTATAATCAGGGAAATATTGAATTATTTGAAGTATGGGGTGCGCAAGATCAACCGATTATGAATGGAAAATGGGAAGAGGCCGGATGGATAAAAATTGGAGATTTTAAAACCATAAAGCCTTCCGGTTCACCATTAGGCACTGTAACAGATGAAGACTTTACGGTAGCCGCTAAAGGACATGATTTTACAATTGACATAACTTCACCCGCAGTGCGTTATATACGGGTAAAAGTTAACAGGACATTTGGAAATGTTTCGAACTGCTATTTTGCAGAAGTAAGTTTTTTCGGTGAAATTATAGATTAACAATACAAAAGATGAAAAAGATAAACAGCAATCTATACATTATTATATTGTCTTTTTTTGCATTTTTCTCATGTGAAGATATGATGGATTATCATAAAGACTATACAAAAGGAGGAGAAATTGTATATGCACCGAAAGTAGATTCGGTTATTTTCTCATCTGGAAAACGTAGAATTCAATTTCAATATTGGTTGTACGATTCGCCTAGTGTACGATCAATTAATGTATATTGGAATAATGGAAAAGATTCATTGGAAATTCCAATTGAAAGAGCAACAATAAAAGAGAGTCACATTTTATGTGATTCGGGAAAAGTAATGATTGATAATTTACAGGAAGGGTCTTATTCTTTCCACGTGAAGACAATAGATTCATCCGATAATTATTCTCTGAAAGTCGAAGGTTTTGCAAATTCATATGGCGCTAATTTTGAAAATGGGCTCTCAAATCGCAGGGTAAAATCAGTTTCACAATACGCCATAAACGAGAACGCAACCATCGATTGGTATGCAGCATCAGAAGAGATGATCGGGGTAGAAGTTAAATACACGAAGAAGGATAATCAAGAAGCAATTGTATCGCTATCGGCATCTTCCACGTCCATGGCTTGTCCAGATGCAAAAACAGATTCACCTTTCGAATACCGTACATTTTTCTTACCTGAACCAACCGCGATAGATACTTTCGCTACAGATTGGTCGTTCAATAAAACAAAATTTCCTTTCGACAGAAGTAACTGGGAAGTCATAGGGGTTTCCGATGAACAAGTTTCGGATGGAGGCGGTGTTAAAACAATTATTGATGGGATCATTCATGCACAAGGAATACCATCTAATTTTTGGCATTCTCGATGGTCTCCAGTCGCACCTCTTCCTCACTGGGCAGTAATAGACATGAAGTCACCGAAAAAAATTGCGATGATTGAAACCTTTCGCCGTTGGAGTAACAACTCGACACGTTCAGTGGAATATTACGTTGGAAATGAATATATCCCCGGAGACATGAATGTTGATTTTAATAAATGGACAAAAATAACCGAAGGAATTTTTGACTCGAATGCATCAAACAATAGATTGGTCTTGGAGGTTTCTGATGGATTGAATGTTGCCGGACGCTATCTGCTTATCTATTTAAGAGATTCGAATAATGCGCAGAACACACAAATTTCAGAGATATTTGTGTGCGGGCGAAGTAATGAATGATTTGATATTCATTGGTGGTGACACAATTGATCTATCAATAAATCCCTATAGAAATCAAGTGAACATGTTATCCAAATCTATATTTTAGATTCGGATAACATGTTACCAAAATTATCCGCGAAATTAAATATAGACAAGATGACTCTAAAAAAATTTATCTTCCTTTCAATCTTTATTATTAATATTCAACTTATATTTTGTATTGATAAAAATACCTATTACGCGAGATTCGATGATGATACTTTATTTATTGGAAATAATTTGATCGAGCGAAAATTCCTCTGGAATAATGGGAATCTTAAAACTATCTCTATCAAAGATAAAAAAAATTGCCATAGCTGGATCAATCAAAAACTATCTCCCGACTTTTTTATTCCCCAGCAAAATCAAGACGCAAAAAATGACAAATGGTTTGCTGAAGAGATAGAAACCGCTATTTTGCCCAGACATTTGGCTATAACTGTTGAATATACGCTTGATCACTTGCAGATTCGAAAGGTATACCGAATTTATTCTGATTGTCCCGTCATCGCTTGTGATATTTATTTAAGGGGAGAGGCAAAAGGAAAATGGGTCATTAAACAGAAAGATCCGGCGGAGTTGGATTATGTCGAATCCAGAAATATTCTCTCTCAATACAACGAAATTCCGATAATAGATCAAATTTCGTTAGAAGGAAAACATTGGTCTTTGAACACTGTTGAATTTCTGGACAGGTCTGATTTCAATAACACAATGGTTAAACCCTATTCGGGTACATCCTATACCGAAAATACTTACCGGGGAAATCTACTTTTTTGTGAAAATATGGAATCTGACGATGGTCTCTTCTTCTTGAAAGAGGCTCCGTGTTCTGGTGTACAACTGGCCTATCCGGGAGCTGATTTTGTTACCAACTTCGGACATATAAGGATGATTGGACTCGGCGTTACGCCTGAAGATTTGAATGTGGATGAATGGACAAAGGCCTACAGTGCTGTTGTCGGGGTTTATTCCGGCGGAGAAATCCAACGTTTGACTGCATTGCAAAAGTATCAGAAAAATTTTCGCAAGCTCCTTCCTGAAAGGGATGAAATGATAGTGATGAATACTTGGGGGGACAGAGGAAGCATCAGCAGATTGACAGAAAATTTTTGCAAAAAGCAAATTGAAGCGTGTGCCCGGCTGGGTATAACCCATTTTCAATTGGATTATGGCTGGCAGGAAGGGAGCGATGAAGGGACCTATCAGCACGTTTATAAAAAGAATCCTGATTTCTGGACTCCCAACAAGCAGTTGTTTCCTAACGGACTATCCCCCGTCATTGAGAAAGGGAAAGAACTTGGCGTGGATGTCTGCCTCTATTTAAACCCGTCGCTTTCCAATGATAATGAAGATTGGGAAAAAGACGCCGATGCCATTATCAAAATGTATCGGGATTACGGGGTAAGAATGTTTAAAATTGATGGTCAGAAGATGCCCAACAAGTTGGCAGAAAGAAGAACCCGCATGATGTACGATAAAGTGATGCGTGAAACTGACGAAAATGTCTTCTTTAACATAGATATTACAGCCGGAGTCAGGGGCGGTTATTTTATGTTTACGGAATATGGAAACTTGTTCTTAGAAAACAGATACACTGAGTGGGGTAATTACTATCCATATAAAACCCTTAGAAATCTCTGGATGTTGTCAAGGTACATACCTGCAGAAAAATTACTTATTGAGTTTCCCAACAAGTGGAAAAATAAAGACAAATACCCTGAAAACGATCCGTTTGCCCCGATAAATTATTCATTCGAATACCTGTTTGCCACAACCATGGCCGCACAACCTCTCGTCTGGATGGATGTGGCGGATCTTCCTGCAGGAGCATTTACAAATCAACAGCTGATAAAAAAATACCGGACCATTCAACACGATTTTCACCAAGGTGTGATTTTACCGATCGGGGATGAACCTTCCGGAAAATCTTGGACAGGTTTTCAATCTATACGGGACGATCAGGGATATTTGCTGATTTTCAGGGAAATGTCACCGAACGCTAGTGCGAAGATTAAGACATGGCTTCCTGCAGGCCGGGTCGTTAATTTGACGCCTATAGCCGGAGATGGAGACCGAATAAAACAGCAGGTATCCGATACGGGATCCGTTACACTACATCTTCCTAAAATGAACAGTTTTGCATTGTATAAATACTCCACTTATTAATTTAGAAGGCTTGTTATTAATGAAATATATTGTTTTTATCAGTTTTTTCCTCAGTTCTTTTATAATGGTATCTGTTGGACAGAACAGCGAGCTTATCCATATAGAAACGGAACGCCTCAGTCTGATATTTACGTCTCAGCTGGGTGAAAAAGCTATTTTCCAGTATTTTGGAGATAAGCTGTCGACAACTCCCTTGCAGATCTCCAAAGAGAGATTTAAAATGAACCAGGATATAAAGGAGAGTACAGCTCCGGAGATCTTTCCGGCGTACGGGAGGAGATTATATATGGAGCCTGCGATCCGTCTGGTTCATCAGGATGGGGTATTGACCACGGATCTCGTCTATGATTCTCACCATACAAAAGATATCGATGATAATGTGACTGAAACCGTTATTCGGCTAAAGGACAAAATCTATCCTGTCTGGGTTGATCTTCAGTTTAAGGCATACCGGAAGGAGAATGTGATTAGTCAGAGCGTTTGTGTAAGTCATAATGAGAGTAAGCCGGTAATGATAGAGGAATTGGCTTCTTCATATTTACCGCTGACAGCGCAGTCCTATTACTTAACTCATTTTTCCGGTACTTGGGCAAACGAGATGCAACTGATTGAAGAAAAGCTGACGCCCGGAATAAAAAAAGTTGAGTCGAAGAAAGGTGTCCGTACCACTCAGTCGGAAAGCCCATCCTTTTTGTTATCATTAAATAATCCTGTGCAAGAAAACAGTGGCGAAATATACGCCGGATCGCTGGCATGGTCGGGCAATTACAAACTTTCGTTTGAATTTGATGAATTCGGCAGGCTCCATGTCCTATCAGGTATGAATCCTTTTGCGTCATCCTATAAACTCAAAGCCGGGGAATCTTTTCAAACTCCGGAGAATATAATGACTTACAGTTCATCCGGAATGGGAGAGATATCCCGCAATTATCACAACTGGAGTCGTAAATATGCGCTGGCTCACGGTGGTCAGTTACGTCCAGTGGTTCTTAACAGCTGGGAAGGCGCCTATTTTTCGTTCAACGAGCAGACCATTATGGAAATGATTGATCATGCGGCAGAATTTGGCGTGGAAATGTTTGTAATGGATGATGGTTGGTTTGGCAATAAATATCCCCGTAACAATGATCGTGAGGGATTGGGAGATTGGCAGGTCAACAGAAAAAAAATACCGGGAGGAATTGATTTTCTTGCCCGATATGCTGTAAACAAAGGCCTCCGATTTGGAATATGGATAGAACCTGAGATGGTCAATCCTAAAAGCGAACTGGCCGAAAAGCATCCTGAATGGATCGTGAAAAGCGGGGACAGGGAAATGCTGACTATTCGTAATCAATGGTTATTGGATCTCAGTAACCCGAAAGTGCAGGATTTTGTAGTGAAAACATTCAATGATGTTTTATCGTTGTCGGAACATATCAGTTATATTAAATGGGATGCCAACAGACATGTCGACAATGTCGGTTCCGATTACCTGGGAGCTGAAGAGCAAACCCATTTCTGGATAGAATATACGAGAGGGTTGTATAAAGTCTATGAACGGATTAGGGAATCACACCCGGATGTGATGATTCAACTTTGCTCATCTGGAGGAGGACGTTTGGATTTCGGCGCGTTGCGGTTTCATGATGAATTTTGGGCAAGTGATAATACCAATCCGTTGAATCGCCTTTTTATTCAGTACAGTACTAGTCTCTTCTTTCCTGCAATGGCAACGGCGTCGCATGTTTCAACGAGCCCTAATCATCAAACGGGGATGGTAACACCTTTGAAATTCAGATTCGATGTCGCGATGTCACAACGCTTGGGACTAGAATTACAGTTGAAGGATATAGCCGGTGACGATAAAGTTTTTGTAACGGAAGCTATCCGTACATACAAGAAAATTAGACCGATCGTTCAGTTTGGAGATTTGTATCGGTTACTTTCCCCCAATAATGAAGGCGGATGGTCGGCATCGCTCTACGTTGACAGGAAACAGTCCCACGCCGTTTTATTCGCGTACAGCCTGGAGTTCCACAGTAGGACAGAATACTTTGAATGTAAATTAAAGGGGTTAGATCCGAATAAAAGGTACAGACTGGAAGAATTGAATACTAGAAACAATCGTAAGAGTTTCTGGGCGGATGGAAAAACATTTACCGGAGAAGAGTTGATGAAAATTGGGATAAATCTTCAAATTGAAGCCATATTTGATAGTTCAGTCATATTGCTTAGTGAAATATAAATAATACAAGATTTATGAGTACTCGTCGTGATTTTATTAAAAAGACCGTGTTGAGCGGGGTTGCGCTAGGAGCTTTGGGATTACCCGGTTATGCAGGGAATTCATCAGAAACAGCGAAGAAAGGATTGAAAATACCCAGACGAAAAGGTAAATCGGTGATGGGCTTGCGTTGTGAACCTCTCCCTGTGGTGAGAATTGCCGTGATTGGCTTAGGAAGGGGTAATAGTGCGGTTTACCGTCTGGCCAGAATTAAGGGCACACAGATTGTCGCTATCGATGATTTAGTACCTGAAAGAATTGCATCGGCGCAAGAAAATCTTAGGGATGCCGGACGTCCGGAGGCAATTGTCTATTCCAAAGAGGAAGACTGGAAGAAAATATGTGAGCGTGATGATATTGATTTAATTTACAATGCAACGCCTTGGAATCTGCATGTTCCAATCGCCTTGTACGCGATGAAACATGGGAAACATGTTACCATCGAAGTTCCCGCGGCAATGACGATAGACGACTGTTGGGCACTGGTAGATATGGCTGAACAGGCGCAACGCCATTGCATGATGCTGGAAAATTGTTGTTACGACTTTTTTGAATTGACTACGTTGAACATGGCCCGTAAAGGTCTATTCGGAGAAGTATTTCACGGTGAATGCGCTTATATCCATGATTTGAGATGCCAGTTGGACAGAAGCGACAGCTACCATAATACCTGGAGAGTGGATCATTACACCAGGCATACGGGGAATCCCTATCCCACTCATGGACTGGGACCGATTGCACAAATGATGGGTATTAACAGAGGCGATCGCTTTGATTATCTTACGTCAATGTCTTCAAATCATCACGGATTGACGCTCTATGCGGAAAACAAATACGGTAAAGATTCTTCGGAAGCGAAAACTGTCTATAAGTTGGGCGACATGAACTGTACAACTGTCAAAACAGTCAATGGAAATACAATCCTAATCGAACATAACGTGACGAGTCCGGCTCCGTATGACCGTCTTCATAAACTTTATGGGACAAAAGGATATGCGGTAAAATATCCGGAACAAAAGATAGCCCTGGAGCCCGACCCGCATGAATTTTTAAGTGATGAGGATTTTAATGCTATCATGAAAAAGTATGAACATCCATTATCGAGGTATATAGGTGAACAGGCCAAAAAGGTCGGAGGGCACGGAGGAATGGATTATATTATGGATTGGAGACTGATTTATTGTTTGAGAAATGGCTTACCCTTGGATCAGGATGTCTATGATGCGGCAGCATGGTCCTCCATTGTGGAGTTAAGTGAAAGATCGGTTCTAGACAGAAGTAATTCGGTAGAAGTTCCGGATTTTACGAGAGGAGAATGGAAGGATGCAAAGCCATGGCCTATTATAGATATGGATAGGGTTTTATAGGTGACTGATGGTTTCGGATAATAGAAAAGAGAAAAAATAAATATTGTCGTATGAAAGAGAACAGGAGAGACTTTTTAAAGCAAATTGCAATCGGAGGCATCGGTTTGACGGTCGCCCCCGGCCTTAAGGCCAACGAAATGGTTTCGAACGAAATTAAAACTATTTCCGGTTACAAGACAAAAAGCAATCAATATAATAATATGTGCGGCTACCGGGCTCCAATACTTAAAACTGTTCGCACCGGCTTTGTAGGAGTCGGTAACAGAGGATATTCCAATCTTAATCAGATGACGTTTTTGGACGGGGTGGAGATAAAAGCTATTTGTGATATTGCTCAGTTTCGTATTGATGAGGCACAGCAGTTATTGCAAAAGAGAGGATTACCTACAGCCGGGGTTTATACCGGAAGCAATGATGCCTGGCGGGGTTTATGTGAGAATCCCGATATAGATCTGATCAGTATTGCGGTGCCGAGAGGTCCGCTTCACGCCAGAATATCCGTTTATGCGATGGAATGCGGAAAGCATGTGGCTGTTGAGGTACCGGCCGTCGCAACGGTGGATGAAGCGTGGAATATCGTGGAAACATCAGAAAACACGATGAAACATTGTTATATGATGGAGAATTGCTGTTACGATTTCTTCGAATTATTGACATTGAATATGGCACGTCAGGGCTTTTTCGGCGATATCATACACGGCGATGCTGCTTATCTGCACTTTCAAAAGATCTATGAAAAGACGAGGGATAATGATATGTGGAGACTCGAAGAGAGTCAGTATCATGACGGGAATATCTACCCTACCCATGGATTAGGCCCGGTTTGTCAGATCATGAATATAAATCGTGGGGATAAATTGAGCCATATGGTTTCTATGTCGTCAGATGATTTTATGTTGGGCAAAAATGTAGCAGAGTTGGCTTCATCCGACCCGTTCTATCAAAAATTCAATACCGATTCCTACAGGGGTAATATAAATACTTCGATCATTCGTACTGAAAAGGGTCGTACTATCATGCTGCAGCATGACACTACAAGCCCCAGAGTTTATTCGCGGATACATGCCATCAGCGGAACCCGCGCTGCCGCCCAGAAATATCCGCTCCCGGCCAGAATCTCCGTCGGGGACGAGTGGTTGAACGAAGAAGAAATGAAAAAGGTAAATGAGCAATATATGCCGAAGATTGTGAAAAGGATCGGAGATATGGCGCAGGAGGTCGGAGGGCATGGAGGAATGGATTTTCTGATGACATGGAGGCTTATCGACTGTTTAAGAAACGGATTACCGATGGATATTGATGTGTACGACGCTGCTGCATGGAGTGTGATAACTTCGTTGAGTCAGTGGTCTTTATCTAATAATTCCAGGCCTATAGAAGTACCTGATTTTACAAGAGGGGCATGGCAGGGCAATCAACCGGTTGATATATCCTTATCGGAAGGTGGCAACACATCCGTAAAGAAAAGCATTAATTGAATTTTCCGAAACGTCAATGAAAGGCAATCAATTTATATTATACTTTCTTTTATTGGTATTCTTTTCTTTAAGTTGTAATGAAACGCCGGAAAAAGGAGTGAACCCGCCCCAAGTTGAAACGATAGGCGTCAAGGAAATTACCGATATATCTGCCACTTGTTTAGGAAAAATTACCGATGCCGGAAGTGGAACCATTCGAGATTATGGCATTGAAATTAAAAATGGTAATGGATATATAAAAATGTCCCATACAAATACTTCTGAAAGTGGATATGAAGTCCGTTTAAGTGAATTAGTCTCTGATCAGCTTTATTATTATCGCGCTTATGTCGATGATGGCGTTACCTATCACGGAATTGAAAAAAAATTCACGACTCTATCGCCAATCGCTTTTAAAGCAATAATTGATTACAGTAAAATTACCAGCACTTCCGTTGAAATTTCATTCAACTCAACAAGCCGGTTAAAAGAATGGGGAATACACTACAGTAAATCGGAAGTAACAGCTAAAGATCCAGTTAAAAAATCATCGGTTAATTCAACAATCTTAATTGATAATTTAGAACCGGCGACAACCTATAATCTGCTGCCTTACGTAAAAGATAAAAACAATCAGATTATCTATCTGGACAAGTTATACGTAACGACTACAGAACTTAAAGATGTTTGTAAAATCAACGGGAAATGGTATCGAGTAGATACACTCCAACAAAGACAAACTATTAGCCCGGGTTTATCCTACTATTCTATCGCAATAAAAGAATACCCCCTGAGAGTCTATGCATTAGAAATCGATTTGACAAACCCTTTCATCCGAGTAGAGACCTGCCTCGCGATGGACAATGCCATCGCAACCGAACGCCCAAATGCAATGGTAGAGCGGAAAAGATTACAAGGTTACGACGTCGTTGCGGCCACAAACGGGGATTTTTATTTTTATCAGGATCCTATTGAAATAGGCATTCCAAGAAGTGGGCAGTTCCATCATGGAGGGATGGTAACCAATCCGACCGGCCGGGCTTGTTTCATTTTAAGTGAAGATGGAATACCTTATATCGATAGGCCCATTTTTCAGGGGATCTTGAAGAAAGGAGAGTTTACCACAACAATACATACCGTAAATATGCTGAGATTAGAGGCTTACCCTAATCTTACCCCCAATTTGATGACACTTTATACACCTTCATTCGGTAAAACAACGGGAACTGTCGATGGTGGAACAAAGGTTGTAATACGACCTAAGGATAATGAAAGTTTCTTTTTTGAAGCTAATCGAGAAATCCGATGCAAGGTTGAAGACATTTATGACAACCCGGGGAAATCAATAATTCCTGAAAGATGTGCCGTTTTGCATGGCAGGGGGAGCTCCGCAGATTTTTTAAAAACGCTAAAAATGAATGAAGAAATCAATATTTATCTTGGAGTTACCCTAAAATCGAATCCAAATCTGACAATTAAAATTAAAGAGATGGTTGGAGGAAGCGATAATATTATTCTAAAGAACGGAGAACGAGCCGAAGGTGATGACCTATATAATCCAAGAACGGGAATTGGTTATTCTAAAGATAAAAGAAAAGCCTATTTAATGGTTGCCGACGGTAGGCAAACCTTTTCAAAAGGATGCACGATGAAAGATTTCGGTGAAATACTCTTGTCGGCCGGAGCTTGGTATGCCATTAATTTAGATGGAGGAGGATCATCGGTAATGGTAGTCCGAGATCAAGTGGTTAACAACCCATCGGATGGGAGTGTGAGAGCTGTAGGAAATGGAGTATTGGTTGTTCGTCAAGATAACAACTGAAATACCCCATATTCACTTTTCTTCTATTTCTCCAGTAGATTCCGACAAATTCTTAATTTTTCGGACGCATCATAAAAATCACGCATCTCACGCCCCGATATTTCTGCAATTCCCTGTGAAATTAGCCATTGCTGAATCGACATGACTTCATTTTCAAGTTGTTTCAATTCTTTGAGAGATACTTTCTTTCTCGTTTGATTTATGCTTTCATTTAATGCGGATACTTTCAAATCGTATTCACGCGCGTTGGCTTTGTCCAAAAGAATATCGGAATTTTCAAAATCAGCGCTCGCAAGTAAGTTGTGCTGGGGGTTTGTACTTTCAACAAGACTAAAATCATCAAACCAGGCAGTACCCTCAGGCTGATGTAGCTCCACTAGGACCATTGCTGTTTTTACCGCTTTTTTAGGAATAACGGTAATCTTCCCTTCTTCCCAATCATGTGTCCCGGGAGAGAAGGTGAAAGTATGAACTTCTGGCCAGTTCCCATCTTGATAATCCAGATATAAATGCATTGCATAATAATACCCTAACCGTTCACCAAAATGATCTCTTCGGTTCTCGTCAGTGATCTGCTTTAAATCTGACCTCTTAACGTTCACAGATTTACTATAAGCCGTAAGCGTCAGAGGTTCCGGTTTCGACTGGTTCAGCGTAACAAACTGGGCGGCACCCTGTCGGTTATGGTAAGGCCATTGATTATTATACATCGAATAGGTATTTCCGTCGGTTCGTAGACTGCCGCGTCCAGACCTTTTTGTCTTTAAATCGATGAGATAACCCTGACAAAACGGGGTCCATGGTTTCATTGGCTTATCGAAATCTGCCCTTAATAAATTAGGGGATGGCAGAGTCATTTTCTTTTGAGTATATCCAATTCCTAGTTTTTCATCCATTTCACGTTGTAACAACTGCACTTTAAATAGATTTGAAATACGTGAGAGGATTTTTTCAACAATTACCTCTTTTTTCCCAAATTGAATGAGAGAAGGACCGGATGGCGTCTCGAATCGGATCTTTCTTCCATCTCTTTGATATTTCAATGGCTTTTCCGAAAATTCATCAAAAACAAGTAAGCCGGATGTCTCCGCATCTAAACTATCAAGACGGCATTCAACGGTCTCCGGCCTATTAGAATTGACATAAAAATAAATTCCTTTCTCAACATCATCGCCATATCTTTTAACACTTCCATCTAGCGCCAAAGTTCCGTTAAAAATATCATTATCTTCCGGTTCAATCAACCCCGGCTCAATAACTCTTCCGGTTGCATCAACACGATTCTGACGACTCTTATTAGATGACTCGGCGCGACGCTCTGTCTTGTTGTTTAGAAGATAAGCATACGCATTATCTTGTGGTCCCGCGCTAAACATAGATCGGGTTAGTGGCAAGATTTTACGCAGAACCCATCGTTGATGGTCATAAATATCCGGTCGGGAAGAAAAAAATGAATAGTGTGTCCCGGCCGCCCTGACTCTTCCGTCTGTATATCCGAAATATACAATACCATTAAAGTGTTTCGCTTTCAGGTATTTTTCCAGTTCTCCGGCTGACAATTGACGGGTAAGTAATTCCGCCTGAACTCCTTTAAAACCATCCGCCTGCATATTATGCATCCTTTGTTGTGAGAATTGAAAACCCTCATTCGCGAAGAGATCGACATAGCGGTATAAATGACTTGGCCCTCCATTGGTGAAAATACCAAATCCCGCAGGATGCAAACTGTTTTGAAGATACTCCAGAAAGGTCTCGGGAACTTTTCCGGCATTGTCAAGCGCCATTCCCCCATATTTATTCCCGTTTTTCGTTAATCTTTCCAGTTTGCTGGATACTACAGCTTTCACCAAAGGATTAATCGACGACAGATCCATTTCACCATAGACATCCCCATACGCCCCATCTGAAATATACTTCACTTTAGCGTACTTCGAAAGTCCCGGCACTCCGTATTGTAATTCAGCATATTTGTCAAATGCTATTACGGCCGCTTTCTCTTTGTCTTCTATATGACTGAAATCATATCGTCCTTCTGGATCTTTAATCGATATCTCGACCACAGAATTCCAATAGTCGAAGACGGCTATGTCCAACATCGACGTACGTTTTGCGTCTTCTCCTCCCCACACTATTTCAACGCCAAGTTCGGTTATATCTGGTATATTGAGTGTAGGTTGACCAAAAGCAACACCTACACCGCCGCGCCAGCCAGAGTATTTATAATCTATTGGGAATAGGCCAATCTCCTTATCGATTTGATTGACCACCGGGAATTTTTCTGTTTTTGGAATCTCGCTTGTCCCATCAAGACCGAAATTCAATAAAAGTAATAGAAATATAGTTTGAGCCATCATAAGCCTGTATACATTTTATTGTGTTAAAAAAAGTTGAAAATCGTAGAATAAACATATCGTTTCTGTTCAATATTAGACGTAAAAAACGATATCAAAAGCAATAAAAAATAACACTCTATTATTTACTTAACTTAAATCAAGTATATACGCTGGTAATTAGAATGTTATAGTCAAGTTTACAATTCGTTTAATTCCTGTTAAAAAGTTCATCAATTGCCCTCATTATAACGCCTTCCGCATTCTCCGTAACAGGGCTTGAAAGAATTTCATATCCGCCTTCCCGGTACGCATTCCTGGTCCCAATATAAAATGGGCCATAATCGCCATACGCGGCCATCGCCACGAATCTATCAGGAGCTTTTGCTTTGGCGGCCAACTGATACTCTACGAAGAGTTCGCCGGGCATGAAAAAAATTCTCGCATCATTAATTCCCAAACAAGCAAAACCAATTGCTTTCCGCTGCAAAGTCCGTTTATACCAACCCAACCTGCCTAAATTATTGGCCAAATAAATGCCGTCTTTCGTGGCCATTTCCTTTTCGATATCGGCTGTTTTAGGATTGGATGGCAACAAAACGGGCGTAACAGACCAGGTAACATTACCGCTATTTACGGAATATCTCTGCGTATTTTCCCATGCGCGTTTCATGCCGTCGGCAAGCCTTTTTGCGAGAATAAACCGAGTCTCACGGCTACCGTCATTGTATTTTCCCGCGGCAATATTCCCGCCTGCGCCATTAAAATGAACATGCAACGCATCGGGAACTTCCAACTGACGAAGATACCGGGCAATCCCGGGAAAATCAGGATTTGCAATGCCCGTACGGTAATAGCTCTGCGGATGGGTGGCATAAAAACTTAAAACAGCGAGCGGGATATTTTTATTCCAAAAGCTGAGTAACGACACATCGGGATCAACTACCCCTTCCGACATATTCCTTAGCCGGGGGTCAGAACAAGAAGATCCACGCATCACGCCCATCTTCCCATTAATTGTATCGACTCTCCTGTTGGAAGCAACCTGAAAAACCGGAGCTTTCCCTAATCCGATATGCGTAACATCCTGCAATTTCAGTAACGAATTAGCAATCGACTTTTGTAGCCTTTTTATAAGAACTCGGGCGAAGGTGCCATCGAAACAACCGATAGGCAAATTCTTCTCTTTTAATAAACGTTCGGCTGTAAAATCGCAAATAGGCGCATCGTGCTGATGTACGGTATGCACAGCCACTCGGTCGGAAGCCGTGGCTGCCGCCTCAGCGATGGCCTGTTTAAAGACATCTTGAGATTCGTTTGAAATACCTATCCAATCGACAGCGCATAAAACTATAGGGAGGCCGGCCCCGGTTATGACTACGCCTCTCGCTCTCAGCCCTAATTCAGAGGAATTGATCATTGGGTCGTAAGTCAAAAGGCTACTCACGGGCGGCGTGGCATCAACATCGAATACGCCCAATTTTAGAGAATCGCCATTTTTATTATCGATATAGCGGTAGATGTTTCCAAACGGGACGGCTGCAGCAGTTGCAGCAGCAATCCCGCCGGTTACGGTCGTCAAAAACGATCTTCTTGATACATTTTTTAATAGCATTTGGCTTACTGTTATGAGTAGTTTGACCCTTTCTAGGAAATCAGATGGAGTTTATCCCTGTTTTCATATACTTTCATGATAGCATTGATCACATCTTCCATGTCTTTCTCATTCGCGAGCAAGGGGCCTGACGCCCAAAGCATGACCATATTATCGCAAACCCAATCACAAGCCGGGAGGAATAAGTCGCTCTTGAACTGTTGTAACCTCTCAGCGGAGTACATGGTCTTATATTCTCTTCTTGAAAGAATATTATCCGTCCATGGTTCGCGATGCAGGCCGTTTTTAATATACGGACTGAGCTCAATTCCCTCAGCGGCTATTGCTTTCAAAAAAACATTCCGGTGAACATTATTCCAATACTCTTTGTGGAAAGCCATTGTATATAGGTAATATGATCCTTTATCGGTTTTATGATACATTTTTTGAGGGACCAAACCTTTAAAATCTTTCAACTTAGAGGTCAGGAAAGCAGCGTTACGGCTACGTGTTTCAAATTGCTCCTGAGCATGCTTTAACTGTTCTAAAAGAATAGTAGCTTCAAACTGGTTCATTCTGTATTTTGGCCCGATGGTAACGGAACGACCCTCTTTATTCGTGCCATGATTCATCACCGTATAACAGTCATTAAGCAATTTCTCATTATTGCTAATAATGCCGCCACCCTCTCCGCAGCAAATTGTTTTACTGGTTTGAAAACTGAAACATCCGGCATCCCCTAAAGAACCTAATTTTTGACCTCTGTGCTCAGCAAGATGTGCCTGACAAGCGTCTTCGATAACTTTAAGATTATGTTTCTTTGCAATAGATAAAATACTGTCCAGATCGCACGGCTGTCCCATCATGTGTACCGGCATGATAGCCACCGTATTTTTATTGATTTTCTTTTCTACTTCCTTAGGATCCAATTGGAACGATTCTTTATCCAAATCGACCATCACGGGGAGAGCACGTGCGCTGATAATTGCGGAAATGGTGCCCATATCGGTGTAGGGAGTAGTAATTATTTCATCACCCGGCCCAAATCCCATGGCTTCGACAACCGTATGCAACGCCTGGGTTCCAGAGCCGGTGGTCACGCACCCCTTCACTCCCAAAAGCTGAGCGTATCTTTTCTCAAAAGTTGGAACAGCTCCGTTTAGGTTATCGTCTATTCTGTTCCATCTACCGCTTCTGACTGTTTTCGAAAGGCTTTCAACTATTTGTTCATCCACATATGGCCATTTGGGCCAAACCTTATTATTCACAACCGGTTCTCCTCCAAGTGCCGCTAATTTGGAAATATCACTCTTTAGATAAATATTCGTAGAAATACTTTCCAACGGTTTCACAACATTTGAACTCGCCATCGCAGCTGCACCAGCTGATACGGTTGTCAGAAATGCTCTTCTGCTAACTTTTTTTGTTTTCATAAT
>ENA-UOOE01000596-UOOE01000596.1-fermentation-metagenome-genome-assembly--contig:-NODE-596-length-34549-cov-28.930104_pt1 | contig 34549 bp, 19 predicted proteins | sample MGYA00245776_ERZ724021 | MGnify/ENA primary metagenome ERZ724021 (study PRJEB28704, sample SAMN03018321) | fermentation metagenome | biome: anthropogenic terrestrial biome; feature: soil; material... | reverse complement strand
CAGCTTCTTCAATTGAACCATCGATGATGGCGTCAATGATGGCACGTGTATTCTTTAAAGAGATGCGCTTTCCTGTTCCGTTCCAGCCTGTGTTTACCAGGTAAACTTTTGCATTGTGTTCTTGTGCTTTTCCAATCAATGTTTTTGCGTACATAGTCGGGTGCAGGGTCAGGAATGCTTCACCAAATGCGGGAGAGAACGAAGGAACCGGCTCGGTAATACCGCGTTCAGTGCCTGCTAGTTTTGAAGTAAAGCCGGAGAGGAAGTGATATTGAGCTGATTTCTCATCCAAAATAGATACCGGAGGTAATACGCCAAACGCGTCAGCCGACAGGTAAATGATTTTGCTCGCATGTCCTGCGCGAGATGGAGAAACAATTTTACTGATGTGATAGATGGGGTAAGAAACACGTGTGTTCTCTGTTTTTGAAGCGGCAGCGGAGTAATCGGGAGTTCCGTCAGGAAGAACAGTTACGTTTTCCAGCAATGCATCGCGACGAATAGCTCTCCAGATATCGGGTTCTTTGTCTTTTTCCAGATCAATAACCTTGGCGTAGCAACCACCTTCGTAGTTGAATACACCGTGATCGTCCCAGCCGTGCTCGTCGTCACCGATCAGATAACGTTTCGGGTCTGCTGAAAGAGTCGTTTTTCCCGTTCCCGAAAGCCCGAAGAAAATGGCTACGTCTCCTTCTGTACCTACGTTAGCCGAGCAGTGCATAGAAGCAATACCTTTCAATGGCAAATAATAGTTCATCAGAGCAAAGATACCTTTTTTCATTTCACCTCCGTACCAAGTACCGCCAATCACCTGCATTTTACGAGTAAGATCAAACAACGTAAATACTTCTGAATTCAGACCTTGTTCTTTCCAGTTTGGATTGCTGGTTTTGGAACCGTTTAAGCAAACAAAATCAGGCTCACCATAGTTTGCCAGCTCGTAGTGTGAAGGACGAATAAACATATTGGTCACAAAGTGTGCCTGCCAGGCTACTTCCATCACAAAACGCACTTTCATACGGGTATCTTCGTTGGTGCCGCAGAACGTATCAACAACATACAATTTTTTAGCTGTTGAAAGCTGAGTTGTCACGAGATCTTTACAGTGGTCGAACACCTCGGGAGTAGTCGGGCGGTTGATGGTACCGTCCCACCAAAGCGTGTCTCTGGTAGTGTCGTCCATTACGATGAATTTGTCTTTGGGTGAGCGGCCTGTAAATTTTCCGGTATCCACTGCTACTGCACCGGTTGAAGTCAGCACGCCTTTTTCAAAACCTTCATTGGCCGGATCAATTTCCGCCTGAAATAACTCTTCGTAAGTAGGATTGTGAAGGATCTCGAAGTTGCCTACAATTCCATACTTGCTTAAATCTAAATTTGCCATGTTAATAATAATTGTTTGTGAATATAAATGTGTGAATAAATCTCTATCTGCTCAAACCGTTTTACTTGTGAATAACATCCTAAAACATCAACGATATCCTAAAACGGCGACAAAAATAATTAATTAAGTTGAGATAATAAAGTAATTAAAGAAAAATTTCTTTAATTATTCCTGTTTTAACTCAAATTTCTTTCCTGAGAAAAAAACACTCAAGTAAATGGAACAAAAAAACGGTGAAAATGTTTATCGTTGAGACCAAAAATATTACCTTTGTTTTTCGAAAAAAGATAGTATGAACAATTTGTTATTACAACAATGAATGTAATTGATTTTTCGAAAAACAACTCACTCCTGAATTCTTTTGTCCGTGAAATAAGAGACATAACCATCCAGAACGACAGGCTCAGATTCCGTAGAAATTTAGAAAGGATCGGTGAAATAATGGCTTATGAAATCAGTAAGGATTTAAGCTACAAAACAATATCCGTAACCACCCCTCTCGACGTGGCCGAAGTTTCTGTCCCCGATGAAGAGATTGTTATCGGCACCATTTTACGGGCAGGATTACCTTATCATCATGGCGTGCTGAACTATTTTGATTGTGCCGGAAATGCGTTTGTGTCGGCTTACCGGAAATACAAGGAAACAGGGCATCAATCGTTTGATATTCATATCGAATACATTGCCTCGCCCAGTATTGATGGAAAAACGCTTATCCTTACCGATCCAATGCTGGCCACAGGAAGCAGCATGGAGCTGACGTACAGAGCTTTACTAACGAAGGGAACACCTCGGAGGATTCATATTGCATCCATTATTGCCAGCCAGCAGGCTGTGGATTATTGCACCCAACATTTTCCTGAAGATAAAACCACCATATGGGTCGCAGCTATTGATCCGGAATTAAATGAATCCTCTTATATCGTACCGGGAATTGGCGATGCAGGCGATTTGGCCTACGGGGAGAAGATTTAGGTTGATAGACTACTACTCATAAAATTTTTTCTCAAAAGCGTTGAATTCTCCTTTTTTCAGGATTAATCGTTTCCAGATCGCAGAGATGAATCCTGCACCGTATCCGAAAAGTTGTGTCCAGGCAGCTGCAATACTGTAAAAGCCGACCCTCAACGAGTTGTTTCTTGCGGTTGAGTCGATCAGTACCAGCAAGCTGTATAATGCGGGAGCAAGCACAACGACCGGGTAAAAAAAGGATAAAAGCAGGGAAAGAACCATCACTGTTACGAAGAACGATGGCAGAAAGTGTACTAATCTTAATGAACCCGGGTGCGCCAGGTGCAAATTGATCCGGGCTATTCCTGAATTGTAAACTTGCTTGAAAAACTGCCTGAAGGTCGACCGGCGTTTATGATAAACATATGCTTCGGGAATAAGTGCCGTTCCAAATCCTTTTTTAAGCAGCCGGAGGCTGAAATCGATGTCTTCCCCAAAACGCATCTTACCGTACCCGCCAAGGGCTTCGAACGCTTTTTTGGAGACCCCCAGGTTGAAACTCCGGGGATGAAACTTATCCATCGATTTTTTTCCGCCGCGAATACCTCCGGTAGTAAAAAAAGAGGTCATGGAATAATTTATAGCTTTCTGTACCGTTGTAAAAGAGGGCAACGCATTATCAGGGCCACCATAGGCATCAACAAAATTCCTTTCCAGGTAAAAAGAGACATACTCCATGTAGTGTTCGGGGATAATACAGTCGGAATCAAAAAAAATGAGGTAGTCATACTTCGCTTTTTTGGCACCAGCGTTTCGGGTCAGCCCAGGACCGGAATTAGGTTTCTCAAAATAAACAACAGGGAGTTGCGATACATATTTCTGGACTATACCATCGCACTTCTCAGACGACCCATCTTCGGCAATGATTACTTCAAAATTCTTGCCGGATTGTCGGGTTAAACTGTCTAAAAGCTCGTCAACTTCTTCCGGACGATTGTAAACAGGGATAACAACAGAAAAATTCATGTTCACGAAATTGGAATTACAGTGCAAAACTAATTAAATTAAATGATTTTATCTGTAATCCCAGCCATTTCTGTGATTTTATAAAAAGTATTAAAAATATGTGAAAATATATAGAATTCTTAAAATTAATCTTTATCTTTGTCAACTTTCAACGTTTTACTATTTCGGGAGGAACAGTTGGAAAATCAGGGAAAGGTAAAGCTGAGTTAGAAGAAACAAAAAAATCAATCGAGTGAAGTTTGTAAAGTTGTCCATATTAATCATTATCTGCACATTGTTGTTTTCCTGCAAAAACAACGAAAATGGGGTTGCGCTTAAAGGTGACATCTCCAGCCTGGAAAATCCCCAGGTTCTGGTTTCTTATTTCGCCGGCGATACCCTCGCTATCGACACCATCATGAGCGATAAACGCGGCAGATTTACGTATAAAAATACCATAGATACCCTTACTGTATTTTCGTTGTATTTCAACAACCAAAGTTCTTCAGTCATGGTTTTTGCCCATCCGAAAGATAACATATCCATCAAAGGGGATGCGCAACTGTCCGATTTAATCAAAGTAAACGGAAACGAAATAAACAACGACCTCACGTTGTTTAAAGAATCAAACAAAGAGCTGCTTCAACAACGTACGCTTTTACTTCGTAACCTGAAAGAAGAAAAAGAATCGAACTCCGCGTCCAATAATAGGATCTTAGCCAATGCTGACGAAATAGCCAAGATCAACTCTTTCAATCAGGAGTTGACATTAAATGCCGAAGAGCAGGTCAAAAAAAATCCCACAAAAATATCGAGCCTGATTCTTATCAACGAGTTTTTTGCCAACTCGGAAAATCCGAAAGGGCTTAGCCGTGTATTGGAATATATGCAGGGGGATATACTGAAATCGAAAATGGGGTTGAACCTGAAGGCTTATTCCGAAAAAATCAACCGCTCCGCAGAAGGTTCATCTATGCCTTACTTCCGGCTGGTTGATAAATCGGGCGACACCATACAATCGTACGATTACCGGGGAAAATACCTCTTGTTGTCTTTCATCTCAACTACAGGAATCGATTCCCGCGAAACGATTCAATCACTCAAGCAAACCTACAGGGATGTTAACAAAGACAGCGTGGAGTTCATTTCCGTATATATCGATTCCGATATTTATCCCATCAGTTATATTGAAAACGATTCTATCCCGTGGACCGTTGTACCGGAGAAAAAAAGCTGGGCATCAGACATCGTGGAAGCATACAATATTGAGTTCATTCCGAACAATATCCTTATTTCCCCTGCCGGCATCATCAGCGACAGAAACGTCCCGGCCATCGCAGTGGAAAATGCACTTAAAAATTCTGTAAAAAACAATCGTTAAATGCCATGCTGGTCAAGGTTTTTGGTGCGGCAGTACAAGGTATAAATGCCACACTTATAACTATTGAGGTAAATTGCACAAAGGGGATCAAGTTCTTTCTGGTGGGTTTGCCCGATGCATCAGTGAAAGAAAGCCACAAAAGGATTGTATCCGCCATTCAGGTAAGCGGTTTTAAGTATCCCCGGCAACAAATTGTGATCAACATGTCTCCGGCGGATATCCGGAAGGAGGGATCAGCTTACGACCTGCCCCTGGCGATAGGCATACTGGCCACCTCCGAAACCATTATGGCGGATAAACTGCCCGATTACCTTATCATGGGTGAGTTATCGCTCGACGGAAATATCCTGCCCATCAAAGGTGCCTTACCTATAGCTATCATGGCTAAGGAAAACGGATTCAAAGGGTTCATCCTTCCTACGGAAAATGCTAAAGAAGCAGCTGTTGTGGAAGGATTGGAGGTTTACGGGGTAGAAAATATCCGTCAGGTCGTCGGTTTTGCAAACAATGAACTTGAGCTTGAAAAAACAACCGCAGATATAGGGCAGGAGTTTTTGCAGAGCCAGTCGAATTTCGAGTTCGACTTCAGCGATGTAAAAGGACAGGAAAATGTGAAACGCGCGTTGGAAGTAGCGGCTGCAGGTAGCCACAATATAATTATGGTAGGGCCTCCCGGCGCAGGGAAATCGATGATGGCAAAACGAATGCCCTCTATCCTCCCCCCTTTCACCCTTGAAGAGGCACTCGAAACCACAAAGATACACAGCGTTGCCGGCAAACTGGAAAAAGGCATCTCCCTTATGTCGCGCAGGCCATTCCGGTCCCCACACCATACCATCAGTAATGTAGCCATGGTCGGTGGCGGAGCCGATCCTCAACCGGGTGAAATCAGTTTGGCCCACAACGGAGTGCTGTTTCTGGATGAACTTCCGGAGTTTAATCGAAATGTTCTCGAAGTGATGCGTCAGCCATTGGAAAACCGAAAAATAACAATTTCCCGCGCCAAATATTCCGTGGAGTACCCTGCGAGCTTTATGATGGTTTCGGCCATGAATCCCTGCCCTTGTGGTTATTACAACCATCCCGATAAAGCGTGTGTCTGTCCGGGAGGAGCCGTACAGAAATATTTAAACAGAATCTCAGGACCTTTACTGGACAGGATCGATATCCATATCGAAATCGTACCGGTCGCGTTCGAAAAGCTATCCGACAGCACTCCGGCCGAACGCAGTGCAGAAATCAGTAAACGTGTGGTAAAAGCCCGCCGGATTCAGGCGGAACGGTTTAGAAAAACTCCCGGCATATATTGCAATGCGCAAATGACATCGAGAATGCTGCTCGAATATGCTGCTCCCGATGCAGCGGGACTGCAATTACTCAGAACCGCCATGGACAGGCTTAGCCTATCGGCAAGGGCCTACGACAGGATACTGAAAGTTTCCCGGACCATTGCCGATCTGGAAGCCAGCCCCCATGTCTTACCGGTTCATCTGGCGGAAGCAATCAACTACCGCAATCTCGACAGGGAGGTTTGGGCGGGGTGATTTGAAACGGAAAGAAGTAAGGAGAAAGAATGAAAGAAAAAGATACAATATATGAGAACCTGTTTCGAAAAGTTGCTTTTCGGGACGATGAGCAGGCCTTCAGGGAACTTTTTCTCGAATTTTATCCGGCACTGTGTGTATTTGCCATGCGGTATATCACACAGGAAGAAACAGCCAGAGACGTTGTGCAGGATGTTTTTTTTAAAATTTGGAAAAACCGGAAAAGCATGGATATAACCGTTTCTTTTCGCAATTTTCTGATTACTTCCGTCCGCAACCATTGTACGGACTATCTACGGAAGCAGGAAGTAGAAAACCGCTATCAAGAAGAAAACATGTTGTCTGTCATTCACACTTCACCGGAAGAAGTATATACCTTAAAAGAGTTGGAAACCACTATTGGCGAAGCATTGGCAAAACTACCGCCCAACGTGCGTGAAGCGTTCGAGATGAGTCGCTTTAAGGGAATGACCTACATTGCTATAGCCGATAAAATGGAGGTTTCCCCAAAAACCATTGAATCCTATATCAGTAGGGCATTAAAAATTTTACGCATTGAATTGCGTGATTACCTCACCTTTTTACTGCTATTTATATAGATATTCCTTTTCACCCCACATTGTTAAATTTTTACTTTTCTTAAAAAACTTCACTTTTTTTATAGGGTAACCCGGGAGTTGTTCGTCAAGTATATATAAATGTCAAAAACGAGATGATTGAAAAGGAGAATCCTGACTCTTTGAATGCTTTACTGGAGAACTACGAGAAACAAAAAACGATAGACGCTGTAGCTGATTGGGAACAATTGCGGAAACGCATCACGTCCGATCGGAACAGGCGCTTGTTCTTCAACTACCTGAGAAATACGGCCGCGATTCTTCTTCCCCTGTTTCTGGTATACCAGTATACGCTCTATCCCATTCTCAAAAAAAGCGGGTCCATCGTAGAAACCATTACGGTCACCTCTGCTCCGGGGATGGTGACAAAAACCATACTTCCGGACGGAAGCGAAGTATGGCTGAATGCGTTAAGCTCACTTACCTATCCACAACGCTTCACAGAAAAAGAACGCAGGGTTCAACTTTCTGGAGAAGCTTATTTCAAAGTAACCTCCGACAAGAAACACCGTTTTAATGTGGAAACACCCCAAAAAATGGTCGTCAGCGCTTACGGAACGGAATTTAACGTAAATGCATACGAAAGTGAGACAAGCCACGAGGTTACTTTGGCAAGCGGACAGGTAGAGGTCTCTTCTGAAATCGGCTCAAAAGCAACGGAAACGTTGGTGGTTGACGAAAAGGCGATCCTCCAGGTTAAAACCGGTAATATCCATGTGGTAACGGCAGATACCTACGTAGAAACAGCCTGGAAAGACGGTAAAATGGTGTTCCGCCGGGAAAAATTGGATAAGATTGTGACCAGGCTTTCGCGCAAATTCGGAGTAGATATACACCTTGAGGGCGACAGGCTTAAAGAGTATGAATACACGGCCACGTTTACCGACGAAACGCTCGAGGACATCCTCGACCTATTGAAACGGTCGGCCCCCATTACCTATTCCATATCCAAACAAAAACAATTAAACAATGAAACATTCACTCGAAGAAAAGTAACTATAAAATCGAAATAAGGAGGACTGCCAATGATAAGATAAACACCAATTGAAACACAAAAAACGGGAGAGTTTAATACCTCTCCCGCCCATGATTTACATAGCCATCGCGGAAAATCTCACCTCGCCGCGAGGCAATCAATTATTAAACCCATAAATGAATTTAATAACAATGTAAAAGTATGAATAAAACAACAAAAAACCAAAAAACACACCTTTTTTATGCTTTGTTAAAAAAAACACCTATTGCTATGAGAATAACACTTTTACTACTGTTTGTGCTCACTTTCCAACTGCAAGCTGAACACATCTATTCTCAGGACGCCAAAATTTCACTGAATTTGAGGCACTCAACCATCGAACAAGTATTGCAAACCATTGAAGAGAAATCCGATTATTATTTTCTGTACAATAACCGGTTAATCAATGTAGACCGAAAAGTAAGCGTACGGGTAAGAAATGCCGCTATTTCCGCTGTATTGGACAAACTTTTTAAATCGGAAAATGTGAACTATGAAGTGAAAGGGACACAAATCATCCTTTCTCCCAAGGAAATATATAGTCAAATAAACACTGTTACCGAAGTAATACAGCAACAGAAAAAAACTATAACCGGAACGGTCATTGATGTCACCGGTGTTCCTATTATCGGGGCTAATATTGTCGAGATAGGTACTACCAACGGAACAATTACCGATGTAGATGGAAAATTCTCATTAAGTGTGGATAACAATGCCACTATTCATGTTTCGTATATCGGATACCTAGAACAAGATATTTCCACTGTCGGTCTAACATTTTTCAATATAACGGTTTTAGAAGATACAAAAGCATTAGATGAAGTGGTGGTGGTTGGATACGGTACAATGAAGAAAAGTGATCTAACAGGTTCAGTTGTCAGAGCTAAAATTGATAAATTCCAAGAAGCACCAAATACAAATATTATGCAATCACTTAGCGGTACAGTTCCTGGATTAGATATAGGGAAAACAGCACTTGCAGGAGCAGAACCTACTTTGCAAATAAGGGGACAAAATACTTTAGGAGGGAGTACTTCTCCTTTAATTGTTTTGGATGGTATGATATACAGGGGCAACATTGGCGATATTAATCCAAGCGACGTAGAGTCAGTTGATATACTTAAAGATGCAAGTAGTAAAGCTGTATATGGAGCACAAGCAGCAAACGGAGTAATATTAATTTCAACTAAATCAGGAAAACAGCAAAAACCTTCATTTAATATTGCAACTTACTATTCTCATCAAACGCCTTCAAATACATTGCGACCATTAAATAGAGAAGAATATCTTCAGGCAGGCAAAGATTACTCATGGAAAAAAGCTTATCTACCACCTGACTATATCAACGAAAATCCAGAATTTGTATTAACTGATAATGTTGCCTGGTTAGAAAATGTAACTGATGGATATAATAAAGGTATATATTATGATTGGTTAGGTAATTGTACAAGTCCTGGATTCATATCTAACACTGATTTGAACGTTACAGGTGGTGGAAAAGATTTTTCATATATGATGTCATTCAATTATTCAAACCAAAAAGGCTGGGTAATGAATGATTCTTTTAACAGAAAATCGGGTCGGATAAATTTAAAATATGATATTAATAAATGGCTCACCATAGGGACCAATACTTTCTTGAGTTTTTCGGATTATTCAGGAGATACACCTGACTTCTCCACTATTGCATTTATGCCGCCTATTGTTACTCCTTACGTTGGTAATGAATTAAGTGGACAACTTGAACCATACCCGAATGGTTTTTCATCCCTAAATCCGTTCATGCATAGTTCCACAGATGAAAAAAATATTCGTAACCAACTTATGACAAAAGCTTATGCAATTATAACATTGCCTAAAATTAAAGGTCTTACCTATACTGCGAACCTAAGCTATGATTATAAATGGAATCCACATCTTTATTCAAATGAATATATGGCAGGATTAACTGGACGAGCATATGGTAGCTATTCAAATAACACGGGTTATATTTTTGATAATATTTTAGGTTATATCGGCCAATTTGGTGATCACGGAATTAACGCTACATTGTTATTCGGTATTGAGGAAAGGAAAGGATATTCATTTTTAGCAAACGGAACAAATTTTGCAAACATGATTTTATCATATTATGCTTTAGATACTGCAGGAATACAAACGATCTCATCGGGTGGGCATGAAGAAAAATACTTGTACCAAATGACTAGAGCAAGTTATAATTATAAAAACAAGTATTTATTAACTGGCACCATTAGAAAAGATGGGTTTAGTGGATTCGCAGAAAACAAAAAAATTGGTTATTTTCCATCGGCAGGAATAGCCTGGGTGATTTCAGAAGAAGATTTTTGGAACAATAGAGGTTTTTTAAATTATCTGAAATTAAGAAGCAGTTACGGTGTTAATGGAAATACTGTGTCTAGATATAGTAGTTTAGCACGTGTTTCCAGATCCAATGAATATGTTTTCAATGGCCAGTCGGCTTTAGGTCAATACATTACAACATTAGCTAATAAGGATTTATCTTGGGAAAAAACTACATCATATAATTTTGGGGTAGATTTCGGACTTTTTAATAATAAAATAATGGCCAATATTGATTATTATACTTCTCAGACGACCGATTTAATATGGGATTTAGTTATACCTCAAATGACAGGTTTTCAGACTATTAAATCCAACATTGGAAAAATTATAAACAATGGAATTGAACTCACTGTAAGTGCAAATAATATTGTGAAAACTCCTGATTTTAATTGGTCATTCGATCTTTTTTTCGATGCGAAGAAAAACAAAATTAAAAGTCTTATTGGATTAGACAAAGATGGAGATGGAAAAGAAGATGATTTAATTGCGAATGGTTTGTTTATCGGAGAGTCAATAAATACTATTTATGATTACCAGATTGACGGAATATGGCAAATATCTGATACAGGAAACATCCCAAGTGACTCAGAACCGGGTGGATATAAATATAAAGATATAAATGATGATGGAGAGATAACACCTGAAGAGGACAGGAAAATTTTGGGAAGAGAAGAACCTGCTTATAGTATTGGAATACAAAATTCACTTTCGTTTAAGAACTTCTCTTTAAATTTTTTAATAAAATCTATACAGGGTGGTAAAGATGGCTATATGAAACTTAACGAACCAGACCATAGAGGAGATGATGTGCTAACTGTCAGAAGTTGGTATGCTGATGTTGACTATTGGACACCATCAAATCCAAATGCAACCTATGCTAGACAAGGGGGAAATGCAAGAACATATGGGCAAGGTACTTATCAGCAACGAAATTTTATTAGACTTCAGGATATTTCATTGTCGTATAATTTTAATAAAATAAATTTAAGTAGAATTGGCATTGAGAATTTAAAAATTTATATGAGCGGTAAAGATCTGATAACTTTAACTAAATGGTTAGGATGGGATCCAGAAACTGGCCAAGGAGTAGTATTCGGTGGATATCCTGTTATGAAAAGTATAACTTTTGGGCTTGATATTAGGTTTTAACTGATTAAACTTTTTATTTACAATAATTTTGACAAAATTTATCAGATAAGATAAATCGTAAAATTCGCAAAAAATGAAAACAAAAAATAAATACATTATAATTCTCGTTACGTTGTTTGTAATTATTGTCGCATGCAATGAACAGGATTTTTTGAATGAACAAGCAAAAGATTTTTTAACGCCATCTAATGCATATGTCACAAATGAGGATTATCAAACTTCCTTGAACTATCTTTATGCAATTGTGAGAGAAAGACTATACGGAATGGAATCCCATTATTGCCATATAGGACAAATGCATTATGGTACTGATATGTGGTATGATGCGCGTCTTTCCTCGCATCTCAATAGATGGGGTGATTATAATGTTAGTTTAGCAACAGAAAGTCCGGTAGTTTTAAACGAGTGGAAAGATTGGTATAAATTAATAAGCGAAACTAATACAATAATTGGCACTTTTGATAAATCTGAATTAACTGATGCTGAAAAGATACTTATTGAATCAGAAGCTCGCTTTTTTAGAGGTTTCGCATACAGACATTTGGTTTATCTGTTTGGAGGAGTTCCATTGATAACAGAACAGATCACAACTCCCAAAACAGATTTTGTTAGAGCTACGCGAGAACAAGTGCTAAATCAAATTATTGACGATTTAAAATTTGCATCGGAAAATCTTCCTGACATTAATTCTGTTGCTCAGGATGGTAGGATATCGAATCTTGTAGCGTTCCATTATTTAGCTGAGACCTATTTAACTGTTAAGGAATTTGACAAGGCAATTGATGCATTAACAATTGTAATAAATGACCCAAACACTGATTTAATGAAAGAACGGTTTGGAACAAGAATATCAAGAGAACCAGGTGACGTTTATTGGGATTTATTTCAACGAGGTAATCAGAATAGGAAATCAGGCAATACTGAAGCTCTTTGGGTAGCACAAATGGAATTCGATGTGCCAGGAGGTTTTTTAACGACAACAGGACTTTATAACCACGCAATTGAACGATTTTTTATACCAGCAATAGCAACACTTAATGATCCTGATGGTAAAACAGCAGTAAGAGGCATTGAAGGAGATGATAATTCCGGAGGTAGAGGTTCCTCTTTCGGAATGCCAACTGATTATCTAATAAATCAAATTTGGGAAAGTGATTTTAATAATGATATAAGAAATGCGCCACACAATATTATCAGAGATTTTATCTATTCTAATCCAAACTCTGCTTACTATGGGAAAAGTGCTTTGGAATTCCCAGGTTCAGTTATGCGCGCCCAAGCATGGAGATGGTATCCCTGGTTTGTTAAAAGTACTACTCCGGAAGATCATCCGGACGCGTTATATACTGATAAAACAAACTATATTTTAAAAACTTCTGCAGGTTCTACGTATCGCGATTCTTACATTTTAAGATTAGCTGAGAGTTATTTACTTAGAGCAGAAGCTTATTTGAATAAAGGATTAAAAGATAAGGCAGCAATTGACATCAATGAAATTAGAAAGAGAGTTAACGCGAGACCAGTTGAACCAGATAATGTAACAATCGATTATATACTTGATGAAAGAGCTAGGGAACTTACGTTAGAGACTCCAAGAAAATTGACACTAATGAGATTGGGGCTTTTAGTCAGCAGGGTTAGAAAATACAACTTCTGGAACGCTGATGACGTTAAAGATTATCATAATCTTTGGCCTATTCCATATAAAGAAATTGAAGCAAACATAAATAATACTTTAGAACAGAATCCCGGTTATTCTAACTAATGTAACGCTAATGAAGCACTACTTATATATTTGCTGAGAAACACACGCAACTATGAAGAACTTATTCTAATGTAGCATAATATACAATTTCGCATTGAGCCTAACATGTGAAAAGTATATGAAAAAGTTAGGGAAATAGTAGAAAATTAATTCTATTATGATTCTTTATTATAGAGTTACAGAAATTTATTTCATAAATGACGTCTTTCAAAGATAACAACCTTGTCAGTAATTACTATTTTTTTTGAAAAAAACTAGGAAGAGTAAAAGTAAATTACAATACATAGACTTTATTTTTGCTCCGAGCTATTTGATTTATAGGAAATCGTTGAAAAATATGGTCGTGTGTATAACGATTTTCGGGGAAATCCTTCGTGATAAAGGTTACATATTAAGAATATATCCGGGTAGTTCTTTATAGACGATGTTATTTTTAAATCAAATTTAAGTTGTATTTTTAATGAATGTGGATAAACAAAAACGTTTTTAAAAAGTATGATATGATACAGGGAGGGATTTTTGTAAAACTGAAACTAAATTAGTTTAAAAATTCATTCAACTAAATACACTAAATAATAAAACAATTTGGATTTTATTTAATAACGTGTACAAGATGTAATTGATGTCTTGGACAATTTATTAACTTATCCTATAATAAAAAACAGATATTGAAATAATTGGTAAAGGAGATTACGGACTATCGCATTATATGCGGCTACAAATGATTCTCGAATAACCCTTATAATACTTTTTACCGAAGATACGTATTCCGTAAAATATAACTACTCCTATTTATGTACTTAAAATGGAACATTCAAGAAAGAAAGTTATGATTAACGATAAGAAAATGATCGGGCAAAATGCCGGAGATTATATTCTATTTAAAAAAATATTATCAGTCGAAGATGATTTTTCTAATTAAAATAATTATAATATACATATCAGATGAAAGAAATAATCAAAAGGAGGCAATTTTTAGGATACGTAATATCCGGTACTACGGCTACACTAATAAGGCCATCTTTCTATCCTGATCTTTTTGCGGAAGAATCTTATAGAGAAAGAATTGAATTTACTTATGATAATCTTGTTCCAAGTTGGGTGAAACGGGGACAATTACGTTGGGTGTGGGGACTTTGGGAACCTTTGTTGCATTATAAAAGGTCAGATTATTATCAAGCGTATGCAGTTGGTAATCATTATTGGACAGATGAATATTATGAACGTATGCACAGCGAGGAAATTGTTAGCAAGTTGGCAAAAATGGGAGTCAACTTGATAACAACTGCTTGGTTTAAAGGCTATGGAATGAAAGCTGAGAGTGCTGAAACGAATCTTGCGATTAAATTTACAGAACTATGTCACAAATATGGCATACGTGTTTTGGGGTATATACAATGGGGAACTATTGTATATGAAACTTTCCTTGAGGAGGTACCTCATGCACAGAACTGGATACAGATAACAAAAGAGGGTGATCTACATCTGTACAGTGAAAGCCAATATTGGAGATGGGTAGCATGTCCGTTACGTTCTAAAGGAGAGCATACGGAATATCTAAAAAGTGCAATAAAAAGAGCACTGACTGAAGCTAATATGGATGGTATAGAATGGGATGGTACACGTTATTTATGTCATTGTGACGTTTGTCAGGAAGAATTCAGAAACTTTTTGAAAAAAAAATATAAAAAGCCTGAGGATGTATTTGGATTACCTACTTTTGATTATGTGAGGATTCCTCCAAACGAAAACCCTAGAGATCCATTGTACCAAGAGCTAAAAAAGTTTCGATATCAGGTATTAAATAATAGTTTGAGAGATTTTTACCTTTATGTCAAGAATATAAATCCTGAAGCTGCAGTCGTAATGTATCCTGTTTGGCCTGCACCAGAACCTAGTCCTTATGTTTCTGACATGCTTATTGATGAGAGCCATGAAGCGCCATATGTTGAAAATGGCAAAATTTATTCACGTATTAGTAAAATGAAGCGAGGAAATAGTGTGGACAGAATTGTAATCAATACTTCGTGGAGACGTACATCTGACGGCATACTACGCAGACCTGAAACTTCTAATGAAGTAAAGCTTGACTTAGCTGAATGTGGTGCATACGGTGGAAATGTAATTTCGGCTACTTGGGCATTACGTTCTCCAGGGCCAGAAGATGTTCCTTGGGCTATAAACACTCCCGGTCCAGGTGATTCGGCTTATTTTGAGCAGAGACACATAAAGGAACCTATGGAGCAATATATGAAGTTCTTTAAAGCACATGAAGCACTTTATGATAATAATATTAACAAACCTATTACAAATATTGCAATATATGAATCTTTTTATGGAAACTCAAACACTGAAAAAATAATACAGTATTTACTAAAACACCAAATTCCCTTCGATTATGTATACAATAACAATATAAATCAAATTTACAAGTATGATCTCCTAGTTCTTGCAGATTTAGATGCTATGAGTCAGGGTGAAATAGATGAAGTAACTAAATTTGTCAACAGAGGAGGAGCACTGTTAGCAACTGGAAGAAGTTCTTTATTCGATGAACGGTATAGGCGTCGTAAGGATTATGGTTTATCAAAACTTTTTAATCATAATTTTGTAAAATATTTGAAAGATTTAGAAAATGAAAATGAAGTAATCGACACAATATTTAAGATAATATCCACTCCTCCTCCCGTGAGTGTTTCGGCAAGCCCCTATATAGTTGTAGACACTTATAAGCTACAATCAGGTATTAAAACTGTCCACCTAATTAATTATAATAATGAAAATCCGATTTCTAATGTTCTTGTTCAATTTGGTCCACAGTTTAAGAGTTTCGGTAAAATTTTGTATTACAGTCCAGATGATGGTAGTGAAGGTATTGAATTGAATGTAGAAAACAGGGAAATAGTGATACCTAAGCTCTATACATATGGTGTTTTAGTAATCCATTAGAATCATAATTTCATGTGACAATAATTCTTTTTTTTTACAACCATTATATCAATTTGGTGATTGAATTAATTTATAATTAATAACGAATGAAACAATATCTTGTAGGCCGTTTGATCCCATTAGCTACTTTAATATTCATCCTACTATACAATTTGTCAGCAGGTGTGACTGCACAAGTTAATAATAAGAAATGTATAGTAGAAACAAGGGAATACCCTGGACTTGATTTTTATATGTGGGACGGATTATATGCAGCTTCAAACGGAGAAGTGTACACCGGACTGATAACAGAGAATGTTAGCGCCAATTTTTATGTTTATTCTCCTTTAACAAACAAAAACATTCATCTTTATGATATTGCAAAATTTTTGAATGAAAGGGGTAAAGGAATAAGAACTTCTGGGAAGATACATAATAAGCCTGTCGAAGACAAGCAAGGTAATATTTATTTTGTCCCTCTAAATAATGGCTCAGGACCTAGAGTAATCGATTATACGAGCTGGGAGGGAGGTCATTGGTTAAAGTATGACCCCAAAACAAAAGTATTAAGTAATCTTGGTCTTGTTGATGATGGTCTTGGATGTTATCCCCTGACAATTGATAAAGAAAGAAACTATCTATTTGGCGTAGGATTTACCGGTTATTTATATCGATTTGATATAAACCAACGCGTAACAAAGAATTTAGGAAGAGTTTCTAATTGGGATGTTTGCCGTGATATTTTTTGCGACGATCAAGGTAACGTTTATGGATGTTTTCCGATAGGAAGAATATGGAAATATGATGCTAAGACAGAAAAAGTTATTGACTTGTCAATAGAACTTCCACATGATCCAAATACTTTTCCCACACAACTTTTAAATCCAATGATAGATCGTTCATATGATTGGAGATCTGTTGAATGGGACTCTCAAAAAAAAGTCGCTTACGGTGTAACTTGTGGAAGTGGGTCTATCCTATTCAGATTTGATCCATATGATGGAAAAGAGGGCAAAATTGAGTATTTGGTTAAAATGTGCGACGGAAAATTTCTTGAACCCGGGAGACAAGATGTTCCTTATTCAACACTGGCTTTTGCTGTTGACAGTAAAAATCAAAAAATTTATTATGCACCCTCATCCCGAGAATACGCCCTTGATAAATATACGGAAACTTTTGAATATATAAAAGAGGCAGGAATACAGAAAACAATCCGATATGACTCTTTAGAACAAAGACAGCATTTAATAATGTATGACATTAAAGCTGATAAAAGAGTAGATTTAGGAGTAATGCAAACAAAAGAAGGATATAAGGTTTTTGGATGCGAGGCTGCATCTGTTAACAATGATGGTAAATTGTACATATGTGGGCAGGTAGAAGTGAGTGACCCTGATAAAGCCACATCCTATGTTGGAGACGTTCCGGTATCATTACAATTAATTATTTACAATCCCAATTAATAATGAAATTAAATAATTCAAAGAAGATAATTTTTAATCTACTTATTTTTATCTTTCTTACACAGAGTAACAACCTAGTTGGTCAAGATTGGGCTAAAACAAATATAAAAAATCTCCAACGAGTTGATCTACATTCTCTCGGATACTATAAAGTAAACGAGATACCTGAAAATAACAGTGCTATAACATCCTTGCTTACAGCAAAAGATGGTAAAATATATGGAGGTACTTCAGGCGATGAAGCATATTTATTTATGTTCGATCCTGAAACGAATAAAGTAAGACATCTGGGAAAAATTTCGAACGAAGAGTCAATACACCATTCTTTGGTTGAAGACAATAATGGCTACATATATATAGGTACAGGTAAAAATATGTTTGAAGAAATCATACTTTCAGAAGGTGGTATTGGTAAAGAAGGAGCTCTCGACAAATCATTATGGAATGATTTAAAGGAATATTATCGGAATTATGCTGGTGGACAACTACTTAGATATAATCCTGAAATCAGTAACGATATCGTAAAATTACCTGACATGGAATGTGATACAGAAACATTGGGAATTCCTCTTGCTAATAACGCTATTTATGCAATGACTATTAATCCTTCAGGTGATGAGATTTACGGAATAACTTATCCGGATGGGCACTTTTTTATTTATCAAATTGAAGACTCAAAATTCATAGACATGGGTACTATTGATGAAAAAATAGTATTTCATGGCCCTGAAAGATACTGGAGAAGCTTATCACGCGATTTAGTCTGTGACGATTCAGGCCGAGTGTTTTTCTCATCCACTGAAGGAATAATAAAATATTATTGTCCGATAACAAAAAAGATAATCAAAACGAATATGAAAATACCAGGTGACTATTACTATATACAATTTTTTGAAGATTATTCAGTAGTTGAATATTTTGCAAAATCTCCTTCTGGACTTATTTATGGAGGTACTTCTGACGGTCACCTATTTTCTATTGATTCTGAGAATATGAAACTCATAAATTTAGGAAAAGTCCGTTCATCTCGTCGTTTAAGATGCTTAACAGTAGCAAAGAATGAAAAAATCTATTTAATGGCAGGTGAAAGATCAGCATCACGTCCTTGTCAGTTTTATAGTTATGATCCTCGTGAGGGAGGATTTGAAGATCTTGGATTATTGATCGTTGATAAAAGTCCTCATTATTACTGGAGAGGACAACAATTCGATGCGATGACTACAGGGAAAGAAGGAACAATATACTTAGGCGAAAGTGAACGAAAATCACATTTATTTCAATATATACCGTAGAATTATTTAAAATGAACAGACGAAAATTTATTTATGAAAGCGTTAGTGGAGTGGCTGGGCTCTCTATCCTATCATTATGCTCATCATGTGAGGAAAAAAATGTAAATAAGAATGTTCTCACGAATTCCGATGTAATATTAGCGTCAGATTTTTTTGAACATCCAGAACTCATGAACATGGGATTTCATTATACTCAACAATATAGCAGAAGAACTCGTATAAATGTTATGGGAGTTGTTGATCAGTCCAGTGATGAATGGGAACGTTGGTATATTAAAATGCATGAGTTAGAATCGATAAAAAAAATGGCTGATACTGGCTATAAAATAATCGAGATACATTTCATGTACGGATTTGGTATCGAAGGAGAAAAAATAGAATATGAAATGACAAAAAAAATGGTGGAAAACGCCCATAAGGTTGGGATTAAAGTATTAGGGTATTTCCAGTTTTTCTCTGTACAAAAAGAGTTGTTTTTTATTGAGAATCCATGGGCGAAAGATTGCCTTCAATTAAATGCAGATGGAATCCCACATACTTATGCCTACGACAGACCTGCTCTTTGCTTTACAAATAAAAAAGTTCAAGATTACTATCTCCGTGGAGTCGAAATCGGATTAGAATATTGCGGACTAGATGGAATACGTTTAGACAATGATTATTACAAGGGATGTTATTGTGATAACTGTCAAAAAGAATTTAAAGAGTATCTCAAAAAAAGTTTCACAAAAAATGAAGCGCGAAGAGTTTTTGGTTTTGAACAGTTGGATGAGATGAGCTTAGTACCAATGGATATGTCACAACAAAGTAGCATAAAAGATCCGCTTTATACAGAAATGGTAAAATTCAGGATTCTTCAAAGGCAAAAAATTATGAAACTAATTAGTGATAAAATTTCGGTTATTAAGCCAGGAGCTGTGTTGGGAGGAAATCCTGCTATCTGTAGAACACCTAATGATTGTGTTGCCAGGCATGTGTATATCCCTGATCTTGGCGAAACACATAATCTCGTTTGTTCTGAAAATTCTCTATTCCCTGCAAGAACGGGAAATTCTATAAGAAATCAGGTAGTTGCATATAAGTATGGTCAAGCTAACAATTTTAAAGTATTTTCTTCACACCATCTATACACCGATAAAGGAAAAACAAGATGGCCAGATAATAAATTAGAATGTGCTTTATCACTATGTGAGGCACTTGCATTTGGAGGACATATACCTGTTACAACTTGGGGTATTAGAATGGAAAACGATGGAAAAACATTGTATGAAAGGCCATATTTTATAGAAGCATTAACACCTATAAAAAAATTTTTGGAACAATACGGTTATATATATAAGAATGCTATATCAGCAGCAGAAGTGGGTATTTATCTTAACAGGGAAACTCAGATCAGTGATTCTCATGAATATTGGAATTCTTTGCAGGGTTTTATTCAATTATTGCTTAGAAATAAAATACCATTTAGGTTCGTTGATAATAATTATGAAAAGAAACTACAAGGATTAAAGTTATTACTTGTCGGAAATATTAGGCTTATAAGTAACAACCATCTCGAAGAACTAAAAAAATTCGCAAATAATAACAAAATAATTGCTACTGGTGAATCATTTATGTTTGATGAATATTTTCTAGTTAGAAATAAAAAAGAACTAGAAAATATATATAATAATAAAAATATTATTCATTTAATTGATTGTCCAGAGAGAATACCATCTAATGAAGTGGAATATCATGGAAGAAACTATATATATATTCCACTTCCTCCAGATGGACAAGAAATGATGAATACAATAAATTCAGTATATGAAAACCCCATCAAAATTATATCTTCTCCTTTTGTAACAATTGATACTTTTCAAAATAATAAAAATGAGAGCTTTATTCACATCTTGAATTACGACAATTCTACATCTAATAATGTTCGTTTAGAATTTAATGAGAAGAAAAAAATTCAAGTAATGTCTCCCCAAACTTTTGGTTGTGAAAACTTTGAAAATTATAATGACAATGGTAAATCTATAATAGAACTTAAAAACCTGAGTACATATTGTGTGATAAAAATTTTGGCATAAACAAGGAAAGTTAATTGGAATTAACTCATATATATTATTATAATAATAAAAATTAAAAAAAATTAATCAATAATACCATGCTTACATTTTTGAGAGTACCAATTTTGACACTGTGTCTATTATGCCTAATTAATAATATTTCTTTGGCCAATACCAGTCATTTACGATTCGAATTAATCAAGGGAGTTGATCCTGCGTATATAGTTATTGCCCTTAGTGAGCAACCTGGAGTTATGGCGGCTGCTAAGGATTTGCAACGAGATATAACTAAGATAACAGGAGTTACACCTAATATAGTTCACTCTTTGAATCAGACATCCAATCGTTGTATTGTTATAGGTAGTGCTGATTGTCCAGAGGGTAAGGAGTTATTGGCATCGGTAGATGTTTCCGTTGAAGAGTTAGAGGGCAAGTGGGAATTATTCAAGTATGAGGTTCTCAGTGATGTAGGAGGCAAGGATCAGGTTTTTGCTATAGCAGGCAGCAATTTGCGTGGTACTATTTTCGGGATATATGATTTTGAGCAAAAACATATGGGAGTGGATCCTTTATGGTTTTGGGCAGATAATGAACCTTCCCATAGGGATGAGCTGATATTTGACAGCAGTATCAATTTTAAATCTTTAAAAGAACCGACCTGGAAATATAGGGGGTGGACATTGAATGATCATCCACAGTTAATAGAATGGATGCATACTCTTTTAGTTCAACGTGCACGCTACGGGCGTTATATGTTTGCAATGCATCCCGAAGTATTTGATAGGTTTTACGAGGCAGCACTTAGGTTGAAGATGAACATGTTCACATGGTATTTTATAGATATTGATTGGAAACCAGACTGGGAACAGCTTAAGAGACAGGTAGACCGGGGATTGTTTATTACCCAACACCAGATGGAGGGACTTGGAGCGGATGCAGGCTTTTGGGATTACTATTGGGATAATCACAATCCAAAGGGTAAGCCGGAGGTGTTTTCCTATTTGAAGCATCCAGAATCATTTCGCGAGTTTTGGTCTTATTATGTGAAGCGATGGGCTGAATTTTCCCCGAATGTTGTATGGGAGCTTAACCAACGAGGCTGGGCAGATGCTGCATATTATGAACCTACATTGCCTGACGGGGGTACTGAAAAGCAGCGTGCAGAGATACTTAGTTCAGCCATTAAAGAACAAGCAAAACTGGTACGGGAGTTTGATTCTAATCCCGATCTTCAGATGATGACTACCTTATACAATGAAGTTGGAAAGTACTACGATTCAACCTGGATAAATATACCACCTGAAGTAACGACTGGTTTTGGTGATGCAGGCATGTCAGGTATGTCTTATTCAAAGAAATTTTGGACAGAAAAGCGCTATCCCAAACGCAAGTATGGTCAGTATTTTCACACTAATTATTTTGGTGGAGGTCCCCAGGTAGCAAAATGTACACCAATAGAGACTTATATAAAGGTTAATATGGATGCCATGTATGAGCGAGGCGACACCCAACATATGCTATTAGCTATAAATGAATTACGATGTCAACAACTTGAGATTAGAGGTATAGCTGAGATGTTATGGGATTATCCAAGTTTCGATCCACAGGAATATAAGTTGAGATATTGCAGAGAGGAGTTTGGGGAGGAGTTAGCCCCTAAAGTTGCTGCATTGTATGATGCATATTATGAAAAATATCCTCACATTATAAGAAATGATGATTTTAAGACTTATTCTTTTTATTATAAGGTAATGGAACCGCTGTTCACCATCATAGCAAATCTTTTGAACATCGAGGCAGGCAATAATGACGGATGGATTTTGAATTATCAGTATGACCGTAAGATATATGAACAGGGCATAAATGATTTGGGCAAAGTTCTTGAACAGGCTATTGCTTTAAGGCCTTCGATACCTGAGAATCGTCGTTATTTTTTTGATTATGAATTTATTGATGCTATACGTCTAGTTAGAGGAATCTACAAACTTGGCATAGCAACTGATGATGCAATTGCCAATTTAGCAAAAGGTGACAACAAATCGGCTCTTGCAGCTTTAAATGATGCACACCCACTTACCCTTGAATTATATGATGCATTCAAAAATCAGAAGAGTACAGATAAATGGCGTTATTGGTATAGGAGTAGTACTAATAAAGATTTTTATCTGTTATATAACCTGTATCAAAAGGCAAGATTGAGTTTGGAGACTGAAACTATGAATGTGGTTTATAATATTAAACCTCAACGAAGGCCCTTCAGGGGAAATGTTGTAATGCATGATCCGGTGAAAATTGGGGATGCAGTATATGGGGCTCAAGCTGAGCGAATTAATAATAATGTATGGAATGGTTCCGAGTATTCATTTGTGTCTGTACCTTTAGATGGTGTTTTTCAGATTAGTGGTGTTACATCTATTGCCGGTAAGGGTAAATGGCTTGAAGAAGGCACAGACTATGAGAAAAATTATAGTTTCACACTTAAAGGGAAATCAATAGTTTATGTTGCTTACCAACACGATTCAACACCTGAATGGATTTTAAACGAAGGATTTTACAATACCGGTAAGAATTTGCAAGTTGGGTATTGGGGATGGCCTCACCGATATCAAAATAGGCCTGCCGATAAAATTTATGATTATAATATTTATGCTAAAGAGTATCCTGCAGGTAATGTCGTTTTAGGAAAAAATAAGAAAAGGATAGACGACGGCCTGCCATATATAGTGTTCGTCAAGCCTTTCACACTTATTTTCGAAAACTTTCGTGATACTGAATTCAACTCTCATCCTAAAGAGTGGACCATTTATGAAAACGGTGGCTGTGTAGAGATTGTTGACATCCCTGAATACGATGGAGATTTAAGACCATCAATATTTGATTTGACAACCGTTCCTAGGTATACTCCCCTTGATTTGCGAGGGCTAAAGATGGAGTCCACTTCAGGATCAGTTGAAGCTTCTGTTGCAGAATTTAGATTTAAAGAGCCTGCCACTAATGATTTTATTATTGATATAAGGTTTAAAGCTGGACAAGAGGATCATGAAACTGGTTTTGCACTTTTGAATTCAGAGGGTAAAAATGTAATTCAAGTGGTATTAACTGATCAAGGGAAAATATCAATTCTTAAAACAGATGGAAGCAGATCAAATGTTTGTCAGTATGTAGCACATAGATGGTATAATTTAAAATTAACTGTATCACCTACCAAGGGAGAGGCGATAATAGAAGTATTGGACGATATGCTAAATTTAAATTCATCAGGATTATTTAAAATTAACTCTAGAAAGGGATTTGTTAACCATATAAAATTGATTCATTCGAAAGACAAAGTGGGATCATGGATTGTTTATAACGCTTTAAGTGCTCACCTCATCTAGTTGAACTGTAAGAGAATACAAATAGATTTTGTGAAAAATTGATAAATAGATTATTAGCTAATTACGAAAATTATTAATTAAGTAAATTACTATGGACTACTCAAGAAGAGATTTTGTCAAAAAGATCAGTGCTGGTGTAACTGGTGTATTCTTAGGAAACCTCAGTTTTGATTCTGAAGTATATGGTAACGATGCCTTTTTGAATCATAAAAAAATTGTCGATAATCATTCACTGACCAATAGCCAATTTTCCCCTATTTTTCCAATTCCTCGTGAATTTCAATATTATAACAATTACTTTAATCTTAATGAAAAAACGGTTGTTCTTGTGCCTTACGTTTCGAGTGAACAAGATAAATTTCTTTCACAATTTCTTGTTTCAGAGCTAGCCGAACGGTATGGTTTGGTATTAAAAATCAAAAAGGCAACAAGTATTGCGGGGTTTGAAAACTACATTTTAATAGGGTCTGTCGAAAATCCATTGGTTAAAAACTATGCGTCATTAAATAATATTCCTGTTACAGATAATAATCCCGGACCAGAAGGATATTTTTTACAAGTGACAAAAACGGGAATAGGTATATTAGGAAGTGACGACAAGGGTGCTTTTTACGGACTTCAATCTTTACGACAACTTGTTGATTTACATGATGCCGAAAAGATTAAATGTGCAGATATTAAAGATTGGCCTTACATGCCTTTTAGAGGAATTAGACTTAATATTCCAGGGGCAACAAATATTGAATTCTATAGGCGTTTTCTGCGTGATTTCATGGCATATTTTAAATACAATAAAGTTATTATGGAAGTAGATGCCGTGATGAGGCTTGAAAAACATCCTGAACTTAATGCCGGATGGATAGAGTTATTCAATGACATGAATTATTCACGTAGAAGACAAAGTATCGATGGTCCAAATGGTGAAAACGGAAATTCGGTTCATCAGGATGCAGGAGACGGAGGCATACTTGAGAAATCACAAGTTTCTGACATAGTTGAATATGGTAAAAAACATTTTATTGAGACCATTCCAGAAATTCCTTCACTACCACATTCCAGTTATCTTTTAACTAGACATCGTGAATTGTCTGAAAACATAAATTCTCAATGGCCTGATACTTATTGTCCCTCAAATCCAAAAGTTTATGAACTTTACTTTGATGTGCTAGACGAGTATATTGAAGTTATGAAACCTAACATTATCAATATAGGTCATGATGAATGGCGAGTGCCTCTCCATGAATGTGAAAAATGTAAAGGAAAGAACTACATTGATCTTTACATCCAAGACGTCCAAAAGATTCACAAATATCTAAAAGATAAAAACATAAGAACGGCCATGTGGGGAGATCATCTAATGGAACGTGTAAGGGGAAAAGGAGAACAAACAAAGAAATTGTCTTCAGGATATTCCTACCAAATGCCTGGAGGAATACCTCCAGAAACTGTTAAAACAAGAATTCCTAAGGATATTTTAATTTTAAATTGGTTTTGGAAGATTTTTAAAACTACAGGTGAGCAAAATACTGAAGATCTCGCTGAATGGGGCTTTGAACAAATATACGGAAATTTTGAACCTTATATTAATGATTTTGCACGTAGAAGTAAAGTAAAAGGTGTTTTGGGAGGTGCTCCTTCAGCTTGGTCCGGAACAAATGAATATAATTTCGGTAAAAATAAATTGTATAAGTTTTTAGGGTGCGCTAATCTACTCTGGTCCACTCATTATCAGGACGAATTTTCTTTAGCCAGATATATACAACATCTTATGCCTATTGTAAGGATTAAACTTAAAGGATTGAATCCACCGAGTAAAGAAGGGGAAACAATACCAATTGATATCTCAGCTTCTTTTAACATATCAAAAAACAACAATTCCGAAGGAATCCCATTTGGAATACTTAAAGAAGGGAATATCAATCTTAACCAAATAAATTTTAAATTACATGACACGCTGAAAAACAACGGATTATGTGCTATAGTTGTGAGTAATATAGGTAAAACAAAAAATCATTTGCCAACTATATCAAAAAAAATCTCAATAAATGAAGATGTAAGTGGTCTCATTTTTTTACATTGTTGTGCCCATCCATCTACAAATATTTATAGTCATTACAAAATTCATAGTTATGAAGATACTTCAGATTTACTTGGCTGGTATAAAATTATTTATGATGATGGTTTTATTGAATCAGTTCCTATCAGATATGCTGAGAATATCAAAGAATGGCACACATGGGATATAAATCCTTTAACTGGAAGTATAGATGATTGTTTAGTAGAACCTTATTGTAATGGAATAGGATCATATTGTTATGAAGGAGACATCTTAAATTGTTCATCTGATCAAGATAAGGAACTTAATTTTTTCTCATATGAGTGGAAGAATTCACGTTTTGGCGCTAAAATACGAGAAATATACTTAGAGGGATCACAACAATTTATTAGGTATGATGGTGAAGTGATTAATAGCAATGCAATTTACTTAATCGCTCTTTCATATGTTAGTAAACGTAATATAAATGAATTTTTTGCTAAATAAAAAATATTTTAAATAGTTGCTTCTAAATAATTAATTGAGATAAATAATAAATTAAATCATCGTAATAAAATGCTAACAAATACAAGAAGAAATTTTTTGAGAAAATTTAGTTGGGGATCATTAATATTTGGTATTGGAGGAGGTACTTCTCTTGCATCCAATTACAATAGATTTGACAACTTTCAGAATTTAAAAAACAAGGTTTGGGATCCGTATGACTTTGGAGCTAAAGGTGACGGTAAAACAATAGATACAAAAGCAATTCAAACTGCCATAGATAATTGTTATTTTAACGGAGGTGGAAAGGTTGTATTGAATAGTGGCACATTTGTTTCTGGAACCATAATCTTAAAAAGTAATGTATGTCTCCATATTGAAGCAGGCGCTACATTATTGGGTAGTAAAAATATAAATGATTATCCCGATATTACACCCTCATTATTATATCTTTACACTAATCGCTTCACCCGTTACCTTATTTACGCAGAAAAGGCCGAAAATATTTCGGTTACAGGACGAGGGACTATTGATGGTCGTGGACGTAAATTTCCATATATAAGAGGAGAAGACAAAAATCGTCCCTATATTATAAGATTTTCAGAATGTAACAATATTACCATTCGTGATATTACTTTTTTGGATTCAGCTCGTTGGCTCCAACATTATCTTGCATGTAACAATGTTTCTATAGATTCTATTACAGTTATTTCACGAACGAGAGAAAATAGGGATGGAATCGATGTTGACAGTTGTGATAAAGTTTGCATTTCTAATTCTTACATTGACTCAGGAGATGACGCTATAGTGCTGAAATCCACTGCCATGAGTCCATGTAGGAATATTATTGTTTCCAATTGTGTACTGAGAAGTAAAGCTTCAGCACTAAAACTAGGTACTGAATCAAATGGAGGATTTGAGAATATACTTTTTACCGGTTGCACGATTTTTAATACTGAAGGAGATGCAATCGCTCTTGAAATGGTTGATGGAGGAAAATTTGAGCGAATAACTGTTTCAAATATTATAATTCAGAATGCCCGAAGTGCTATTTTTGTTCGTTTGGGAAATCGAGCACAGTCTATTCCTGGGTTAGAAAAACCGGGTAAAGGCTCTATGAGCAATATAATTATAGATAACATTCAGGCTAGTGGAATTAGTAATACGGGATGCTCAATTACAGGATTACCTGATCAAATTATAAAAAACATTAGTTTATCCAATATTCAAATACAATTTGAAGGTGAGGGTACAATTGAAGATGCAAAAAGATCTATACCAGAAAAGCCAGAAGCTTATCCGAGTAGTAAAATATATGGGACATTACCAGTTTATGGTTTTTTCTGTCGTCATATTCAGAATCTCCGTTTTTTTAATATAGATATTGAATTTAAAAAAGATGACATTCGCCCAGTATTATACTGTGAAAATGTCAGTAAATCTACAATCGTGGACTTTAATGCTAATATCAGTCCTAAAGCAGATACATATTTTGTTTTTAAAAACACAGAAGATGTAATGATCAGAGGATGTAGACCTTCAGGTAGCAGCAAATCATTCCTACATATCATTGATAATACATCAAAAAACATCTCATTATTTAACAACGATTTTTCGCAAGTTCAACAAGAAGTGGTCGTTACAGATTTAGATACTAATGTTATTATAAAAGAAAATATTAACAAAAAAGGGAATCTTTAAACATGAAGAGAGGATATAATTTGCATATTTGTCTACTTATTACATTATATTTTTTGTTTAGTGTAAATTTTATAGCTCATGCACAAATAAAGTCAACTATTGTGCGTGATAAGTCCGTTGTTGATCATTTCAGGTTTGTAAATAATAATCGTGAAGAAAGTATGTGGAGTGCGTTATATGGTGCAAAAAGTGGGAAGATCTATATTGGGTTATGTACTCATGCTGAGGCTGCTCATTTATATGAGTTTGATCCTAAAACTGAAATCATGCGGCACATTGTTGATTTAACCAAACTACATGACGAACGCGGACAAGGGATTAATACTAATGGTAAAATTCATGTTCGTATGGGAGAAGATGAACAGGGCAACATTTATTTTGCCGGTTTGAATGAAGATACAGGTCCCGAGGCAATTGATCCGTCAAGTTACAAAGGCGCATTTTGGTATAGATATAATCCAAAACTCGACAAAGTGGAGGTATTGGATATGATAAGTCCACATTTTGGTCTTTTGGGAATGGTTTATGAACCAACATACAACAGGGTGTATGGTTTGGCAGAAGATGGGCACTTGTATATGTACGATATAACAGGTGATTATACCCGCGACTTAGGCAAAGTAGATGATTGGGATATTTGCCGAACTATTTTCGCAGATGATGAAGGTAAAGTGTATGGTTCTTTTCCTGTGGCACAAATATGGAAATACGATCCCAAAAAAGACCAGGTAATAGACCTTCCCAATATACGACTTAAATACGATATGAGAGTACCTCCACGAACCGCGTCAAAACCCATGATTGACAGAAAAGTAATCTGGCGTGTTATCGAATGGGATCCAATAGAAAAGGTAGCTTATGGAATAATGGGAGCGGATAACATGCTTTTCAGGTATGATGTACATAGAGGAGAAGAAGGAGAAATTGATTATATCATTCCATTAACTGCGTCACAGTATTGGAAGAACATCGATCCTAAAAAAATTCCATTTGCTACTTTGGCATTGACAATCGATCAAAAAGAAAGAGTTATTTATTATGCTCCAACAGGAAATAGTTCTTTTGATTATATCGGAAATTCTTGGGACGTACGTGACGAAGAAGCATTTCAAGCTAAATTATCTGGAGGATATTTTCCCCCAGTATCATTTCTAATAAGTTATGATTTAAAAAATAAAGAACGTAAATCTTATGGTCAGTTAATTACAAAAGATGGTAAATTGGTTTTTGGTTTAGGAGGTGCTTGTTATGGGGCTAAAGATGGTAGAATTTATTTTGTCGGTGCGATTGAAGAAGATAATAAAGATTTTATAGTAGGAGAAGTTCAACGTCGCTGGCCTTTTAGCATGGGTTTAATTGCCTTCGACCCCAATTCAAATGAAAATTAAATTTAAATAGAGGAAATATATGAAACCTTATATAAAGTTAACATTTGTTTTTTTCGTTTTTTTTCTTCTGAATATTTCAATGATAGCTCAAAAAGCAGTAAACCCTCATTTTGAGACACACCGCCTCGATTTTCGTGATCTTGGATACCCAGGCTTTACTATGATTCCCTCCGATGATTCGCCAATTACCTCTTTATTAGCTCATTCAGATGGAAAGGTTTATGGAGCGACGTCAGGAAAACAATCATATCTGTTTGTTTATGATCGTTTCACTAACAAGGTATATCCACTTGGACAACTCAAAGGAAGTAGCGGAGTACATAATAGTTTAGTTGAAGGAAAAGATGGTTTGATATACATTGGAACGGGATTAAACGAAACTACTTTAATCAACCTTACAAAAGATATTCCTCAGGGTAGAAGGACTATAGAGATGCAATTATGGAAAGACATAAAAAACAAATATAATGATTTTGATGGTGGTAGATTATTAGTTTTTAATCCGAAGGAAGAGGAAGGGAGTAGTGTCTATCTTCCAAACGATATGTGTAAGACAACTGATCTAGGAATTGCTGTTCCTACTAATTCAATATACACGATGACTATTAGTCCAAATAAAGATAAAATATACGGAATAACTTATCCCGATGCTATTTTTTTTGAATATGACATTAATAATAAGAGATTTAAGAATTATGGTGAATGGCTTACTGTTCGCTCTTATGCAGGCCCCGAACGCAGCTGGCGTCTAATTCCTCGTTCTCTTATATGTACACCTGATGGTAAAGTGTATTCATCTGGCGACAATGGATTGATAATATATTTTAATCCTGTTGATCAAAAAATATATAAAACAACTCTGCGTATTCCTGGAGAATATTGGATTACACAAAACTACTGGGGATTCCCAGTAATTGAAAAAATGGTTCACTTACAAAATGATACTGTTCTAGGTAGCACAAGTGATGGTTTTATATTTAAAGCAAATTTGACAGTTGAAAAGATACAGGTACTGGGTAAACCAATGGTCGAACGCAGAGTACGAGCGATGACTCTTGGTAAAGACAATCGTCTTTATATGATTTGTGGACAAAAAGATAACATTTGTCGAATGTTCTCATATAATCTGTCTGACAATAATGAAGGTTTTCTTGATTATGGTGTCTTGGGTGTAGATCGCAGTCCCTATTATGCAAAAAACGCCTACCAGTTTGATGCTATGTGCACTGCTGTTGATGGTACTATTTTTATCGGAGAAAGTGATAGACGTGCTAAATTATTTTTTTATATCCCAGAAGGAAATATTGTGTCAGGAGGATTAAATCCTACAAATCCGAGATAGACGAATTTTCCAGGCAACCTTATAAAAGTCTATGATTATCTCATATTTATTTACACTGGTGTCCCGTTAAAATAATGTTTGTTGTTTGTAAATCTTTTATATTTAGCAATATATACTCTAAATTTCTTGTACACGATTTGAATTGGTTACTTTTACGTTTCCCTTCAAATAGCGTACGAAATGAATTCCGGCAAAACAGTTTTCGCTCAAATTATGCAGCTCATTCCTCGTAGAGAATTCAACGAAATAGTTACCAGGTACAAGGGTGATTACCGAGTAAGGAATCTTTCCTGTCATGATCAGTTTCTTGTAATGTGCATGGCTCAATATGCCGACAAGAACAGCTTGCGTGATATCGAAGCAAGCCTGAATGCGCTGGCCATGGTAAAAAAGTTGTATCACTGCGGTATCAGCTATGCAGTTCCCCGAAATACGTTGGCGAAAGCCAACGAGAACAGGGACTGGCACATCTATGCCGAGTTGGGAGAAGTCCTGATAAAGAAAGTGCGGCCGCTGTATGCTAAGGACAAGTTCAGACTTGATATTGACAATATTGTTTATGCTTTCGACAGCACCACCATCAGTCTGTGCCTCAAACTCTGTCCATGGGCCAAGTTCCGTAAAAATAAGGGTGGCATAACAATACATATACAAATTGACTTGAGAGGCAATCTCCCTGTCTTCATCCATCTTACACAAGCATCTGTACATGACGTCAATGCAATGGATGAGATCTATATCGAGATGGGTGCCATCTATTTGATGGATAAGGGGTACGTTGACTTCTTTAGACTCTTCAACAACATCCATAAGAATGGCGCATTCTTTGTGACCAGAGCAAAAGATAACATGCAATACAAAGTTGTTTCTTCCAGGGAGGTTGACTGCCAGACAGGTGTGGTCTGTGATCAAATTATCCGACTGACGGAAGAGGTATCCGTGAAAAAATATCCAGATGAATTTCGCCTGGTTGTCTATGAAGACTTTGCTACGGGAAACGTGTATCGTTTCATCACGAACCATACTGGTTATGAGGCACTCACCATTGCAGAACTTTACAGGGAAAGGTGGAATGTAGAACTTTTCTTCAAATGGATAAAGCAACACCTGCATATCAAATCGTTTTATGGCACCTCTGAGAATGTCGTCTATACCCAAATATGGATAGCTGTGTGTGCATTCTTGCTTTTAGCATTGGCCAAGAAAAAGATGCACATCGAAGGAGCTTCTCTTTATATGATTTCTCAAACCATAGGAACTATGTTATTTGAGAAAATACCCGTACGTGAATTGTTTAATAAACCAAACTTAAACGTCTCGTCTGATGACGGTCAACTCGAACTATTTCGAGACCTCAAATCTTAACGGGGCAGTAGTGCTTTATTTAATAAAATTGACAAAAAAATGAAAACTAGTCAGATTATTGTTGTTAGTGTACTTATAAACACCCTTATCCCCAATTTACCTCTACAAGCACAACAGATAAGTGAAGATAATAAAGTTATAATATTTGATGACACCAGAAAATTTAATTGGGGCAGTGATTTCAAGTTAGTAGACAACATCAAATCGAGCAAGGATCAAAACGTTCAAAAGGCATATTTTTATAAATCAAAATCGAAGGAAAAAAAACCCTTACTGGTAAGTTTACATTCCTGGAGTGGAGACTATACCCAACAAGACAGCCTGGCCGAGTTTTGTAGAATAAATGATATTAACTACATACATCCTGATTTTCGAGGCCCTAATAATACGCCGCAATCCTGTTGCAGCAACCTTGTTGTGTCCGATATCGATGATGCGATTGATTTTGCAATTGCTAACGCAAATGTTGACACCGATAAAATCTCTATCATTGGAGCTAGCGGAGGGGGATATGCTACATTGTGTTGTTTTATGAATCTGAAACGAAAGATCTATAAATTCTCGGCTTGGGTTCCTATCACCGACCTAATAGCCTGGTACGGCCAAAGTACAATAAGAAAGAACAAATACGCGAAAGATATTATCGATTGCGTCGGTAAGGGAGTAACAAAGATATTAAATGAGGAGGAAGCAAAGAAAAGATCGCCGATTTTTCTTTCAACGCCCTTATCGAAGATTTATCAAACGAAACTATCTATTTATACCGGGATATATGATGGGATACAGGGTAGTGTCCCCATTACCCATTCAATCAATTTTTACAATAAACTTTTAAGCGATCTTTCCGAAAAGAATCTCTCAAAGTATGTTTCGGAGAGTGAAAAATTAGAATTACTGGAATTCAGGAAACCTCTTGGCGAGTTGGGATACATTGCAGATCGAAGGGTTTGTTTACAAAAAGAAACAAGAAATATAAAACTGACCATTTTTGAAGGAGGACATGAGATGCTTACGAAATACGCCTTTCATGAAATTTATGAAGATTAAAGGAATATAATTAAAAAAGATGAAAATCAATTTATGTTTTTTCTTTTCGGATCCACACTATAAAATAAATTAAAGAACGCTAGAGAAGTAGAAAACATCGAGAATTTACATCTATAGTTCTTCTGTATTTGGTAGTATCCAAAAAACTGTGTAAATAGGAATCAAGGTGTCTAAAAAGGATGCCTTCTTTTTTTGTTATGCCGCCCGTTTATTATCCATTTTCACTACTGTCCACTTAAAATAAATTGAGTGACATCTTATAAAACCCATTTTCACATATATTGAAGCGGATTTATTTGATCTTTTTCTAGGTTATATTTACATGTTTTTGTAAATTTGAAAAATAAATCGAGCCGATCACTAAACTTATTGATTTTTCATTGGAAAGTATATTGTACTATATGTAACTGTTATTCATATTAGTAAATAATACTGATTAAGAGGCATTGAGTGAGTCATCGAATAGAATCTCTAAAGAAAATCCCCGCCTCGCGTGAAATTACCATAGGGGTATACAACTTGCTATCAACTAGGCTGGCACGAATTTTCAAACAAAAAATATTAGGTTTTTTCAACCTCGACTAATTATCCAATGAAACAGAAATCCATAAAAGCTATCTTATTGTTTTCTTTATCTTTCCTCTGCATGGTGTCATCCCATGCTCAGTCAATTTTCATTGAAGCGGAGAGTTTTCAAAACAAGGGAGGATGGGTGGTAGATCAACAATTCATGGACCTGATGGGATCATCCTACCTGATGGCACATGGCCTGGGTACTCCCGTGAGTGACGCAACTACAACGGTGAATTTTGCAAAGACTGGGGAATATACCGTATTTGTCAGAACGTATAACTGGACATCACCGTGGACCACAAAGG
>ENA-UOOE01000595-UOOE01000595.1-fermentation-metagenome-genome-assembly--contig:-NODE-595-length-34561-cov-27.616009_pt1 | contig 34561 bp, 36 predicted proteins | sample MGYA00245776_ERZ724021 | MGnify/ENA primary metagenome ERZ724021 (study PRJEB28704, sample SAMN03018321) | fermentation metagenome | biome: anthropogenic terrestrial biome; feature: soil; material... | reverse complement strand
TTTTATATATTTCTTGGGCTTTTTAGCCTGTTTCTCTGGTCAGAAAGTTGAGTAAATGAAATACAAAAAATTAAATCCTTCGTGGTAGGTCGTTTTAAATTAATCGGTTATCTGAAAATATAATTGCTCAAGACGCTCATCTCTGGATGCCTTTTTCAGTTCACATTCCCAGACGATAAGCACATTCCATCCACTATTTCTGAGAATAGCATAGTTTTTTTCATCGCGTTTGCGGTTTTTTTCGAGCTTCGGCACCCAGTAATCTTGATTGGACTTTGGAATAACAAAATCAGAGCATCCCTCATGGCAGTGCCAGAAACAACCATTAATAAAAATTATTGTTCTGTACTTAGGCAGAACTATGTCGGGGCATCCAGGGTATCGCCTGTCATTTTTTCTATATCTAAATCCCTTTGAAAACAGAAATTTTCTGACGATTTCTTCGGGTTTAGTGTCCTTGCTTCTTATGCGGGACATGTTATAACTTCTTACTTCCTTAGAATGAGCGTAGTTTGCCATATCGACCTTCCTAATAACCTCAATTCCGGTTCTTTAATACTATTTTAGAAACACAACATCGTTATGATATTCAATGAATTCACTGCTCGGAAGAAATTTCTCAGGTCTTTTTATTTTCTTGCCACTTAAGGATTTCAGCCATTCACGACAGAATTTATTGTTGAGATAAGTCTCAATTTTTGAGGAGACTACTATTTCAAACCTGTTGTTGATTGTGAAATAACCGAAATCAAATGCTTTGTCATGAAACACATTTAACAATAGGCCATTTCGCGGATTCGTCTTTTCGGATTCATTGCAAACGCTCCAAGGCTTAATATGGCTTGCAATAAGCAAATCAGGAACCTGTATTTTTGTAATGCAACATGTATTGTTGAATGAAGACAATAATACTCTTCGGAAAAATGTTTGGTTGATGCGTGCTCTTACAATCTGATTTCTGGTATCTCCTAATGGGATATCAGGCAGATCTGTTAAATCCACAAAGGAATCTACTCCTTGTTTTTTGAGATTAGACAAGATGGCAGTTGCCTCATACGATAACAGACTGAAATCTGAAGAAAATTCCATCCAGATTTCTTCATCCATTTGATAGCCCTGAAACGCCTCGGCTTTGCAACTCTGGATCGAAATGTGCAAAATTACACATTTTCAACGTTAATGCGTCGGGCGACCTGCCAATTAACTCAGCAGTTTTTGTAATCTGTTTGTTTGTTGAATGTATATGTCCAAAAGGAATCTGGCAATACAAATAAAGGGCCAGAATGCTTTGTTCTCTTGTCCAGTTTTGTCTTGCCACTATTTATTCCTCCTGCGATAATCATTTAGTTAGACTCAAACTCTGGCTAAATAATTGTAAATATGTTCTGCCAGAGCCTTCGCCAGCATCGGTGGGACCGCATTGCCTACCTGCTGGTATTGTGAATCCTTAGTGCCACAGAAGACGAAACTATCGGGAAAAGTCTGCAAGCGTGCTGCTTCTCGTATACTGAGGGCGCGGTGCTTCACGGGATGAATCCACATAGATTTTCGGACATTTACAACTGTGCCGGACGGTTCATCATATTTCAAGCGCAGATAGATGGTTTTCTGTGTGCGCCCCGTATCAGAGTAAGTAGTTTTGAGTTCCGGCGGCAAGCTGTGAAAATTATCTCCTTGCTTAATCGCCTTAAACCGCTCCAATGCTTTCGGGGTTGTTGCTGTAGAAACATGATTGCAGAGATTTTTGGAATCACGCAACAATTCTCCAAGCTCACTTATATCTTTAGGAGCATCAGGCAACTGTACTCCTTGGTCGCCATCAGATACTTCCGTCGCCGCTTCAATTTCCTCTAAATCCTTAATCGCATCTTTAACTGTACGATAGTTTGCTTCTGAAAATGTACCAATTGGAAGCTTAACATCATCACATATGGATTTTTTTACGCCAATAAGAACAAAACGCATCCGTTTCTGAGGCGCACCAAAATCCGCAGATGATAAAACACCGCTATTTATACTGTACCCGGTGCTCGAAGCTTCCAAAATTGATTTAACATAGTCAATAACCGCCATAGAAGTGACATGGGCAACAAGCCCATTATCGATTGAATAGTTATCAACCACGATGCAGTTATCCAATATTTCCTTAGCTTTTGAGAACATACGCTGCAACATAATTGCCGGCATTATTGCTTTACAGAGTTCTTCTGCGGCCTCTTGGGTTTCAGCAACATTATAATAACTCCGTATTGCGGCTCCTGCGGCATGATTATGCCTCAAGACAGGGTCATTTTCATCCAAGGATGCAATGAGGTTTTTCGCAAGAGCAAGAAGTCTTTTCTTGTGCTTTGTCAGCGAAGCACACAGCTTTTTGGAATTATTACGGGTTTTGAATACCACATTGAGCGCTAAATAGTCGTTTTCGTTCCAAAGATAATTTGAAATCCGCCCCATATTTTTTGCAATGTCAGCAATACCCGGAAACAAAAACTCTGCATCAAGAAGCGGAATTTCCGATGGGCTGGTTTTAATGCCGTATTTTTTTATGGTTTCCTCATCGGTTTCATCCACATAAAAACGGTGAATATCTGACTGGAGCATGCTTACATTCTCCATCACAAAAGCCATCGGGTTCAGATGAAGCACGGTCTGAACAAACTTTTTTACGAGTGAGTTATTCTGGCTGATGGCATGATTTTTCTGCCGGTTTGCATTAGAGAACCCTTGACATGGCGGTCCTCCAATGACAACGTCAACTTGACCGAGTTTCGCTCTAATTTCGTCACTAAGGGCATCGCTAACATCATTATAAATCTCAGCACTTCCATGGTTGCGCTTATAAGTTTTCTGAGCATTGAGATTGTTTTCAAAGGCTGCCTTTATGTAAAATTTGCCTGTTTGAAGAAACCCATAGCTAAGGCCACCTGCGCCAGCAAATAAATCCACAATACTATACTTCGATTCAGTGTCAGAACTCATAATTTAAACCCCTCCTCTTGTAACCGTTCCAGTACAGCTAGAAGTCTTTTGCATTGAACTGGAGTCGGCATTTTTTGGGGTATCTGACATGCAATTCGCAGGGCCGTATGTTCATCTGGTGTAATCACCCGCTTGTTCATAGCAAAATTCAGGGCATTTTGCCATTGCCCCTGAGAAAGCTCTATAATCTTAGTCATAATTTCTGTATCCGAATCTATACGCTGGTCATACTTAGCTTCCCTTTCAGCGACTTTTAGCTCTTCTCGCCCGATAAGACATGCCTCAATTTCAGGTGATAATTTGTAATCAATACCTTGAACGCTTTCCCAGCATCCTTCTTGTTTGCACCACTGGGTGACGTTTTCAACTCCTCTTTTCGGATCGGTCAGTTTATCATAAACAATTTCTGATAATTCGGTCAAGGCATTGGCAATAGCATCTGGGACTTTTTGACGTGTCCAGATATTCATCAAATCCAAGTCCATTCCCAGATACTGTTTCTGTATAAGCATATGAAAAAGAGCAATGGTATAGGTCACTATATTGGCACGATAGCCTTTGGAATACCACTGCTGATGTGTCACCATCAGTTCGCTGTACCTAAATATCAGAACTAAAGCAACGCTTTCTTGAAAATACTTTTCGTTAAAAACAAGTCCATCATCAGATGCTTCCCATTCGTCACTTGTAGTTTTCGCAAATTCAGCAAAGTTCGTTTGCGCTCCGCGGCTTACTGTATGGGGCAACCCCTTCCAAGTATTCCGAACCTTTGCAAGGTCAGTTTTCGTTATAAGCTGATTTTTCGGATTCTGGAGCAGAAACTTCTTTTTCTCACCAGCAGTCATTCGCATCTGCTTCTGCAGATACTGCCCGCGCGCCCGCTCATAAAACCACTTCGTTTCGTGCTGAAGTCCGCCTACCGCTCTTGCGTACAGACGCTGAGAGAATCTCTCCATACGAACATGGAACGGATGGGTTGAGAAAAAATCAGCATCACTGACTTTATTCTGACTGTTAGAGGAACGTGAAATGTTCTGAACAAGCTCGGTTGCCCCCTCTTCAAGCGTACTCTCAATTACCGTCAGCTTCATTTGTACAAAGATGATGCTTAGGTCGGCTTTATCGCGGAACCTCGCATTTGAAAGCGACGCAGTAGTCTGCCCGCCGTTAATTATCTGAAAGTCCCTCGCAGAAACAAGAAATTGCCCCTGTGGAGTGGACTCGATTTGAATATCCATTGAGGTAGCAGAAATGCCGTTATTATACGCAAAGAACCTTTCAGGGCATTGCAGGATAGTAGCGCGGATCTTTTTGTTTACAGCTACTTTTGTTGACAGGAACGACCGTACGTTTCCTTCCAGTAAACCGCTACCATATTTATCATAAATATCTGCCAGAAGAGTTCCAGGAATAATGCACAGATAACTTTTAAAGTATTTTGTCTCAGTGCCGCTTGCTTCCATGCATGGAATGCCGTGCTCGGAATACTCTTTGAAATCAATCTCAATGATGTGTCTTCCCGCGTCTGAACCGCAGACCTTGAATAAGCGGTTAATGTCCCATATTTGGCACTCGGACGGAACCCCATCGATATCAGCGGACTCGAGTATGCTTATTGTCGTGCTGATGGAAGCGGTCGTAAAAATCAAAAGCTGGTATTTGCGGATTTCTGTGCGTTTTTCTCGCAGCAAATCCATTAAATCAGAGCAGGGTCTGCTCATCTCAACTTCACGGTAAAGAGTAGAGTTCAGTGCATGGTCTACAAAAGCACTTAACCGTTGCTGCAATTGTCCGGCCTGAGTTCTGGCAAGCACCCTCTCGCTTTCAGAAGCATCATAGTCGGCGATTATCAGGCTCATGGTTTTGTCAAACTCATCGTAAGAATATCCGTCAACACGTAACTTTCGGTTGTGCTTTCCTGTCCCCTCAAAGTAGGCAACGGTAAAGTCCATCAGGAATTCTGCTTCCTGCAGATACTGAGCAAAAGCGCTCACAAATGATGCGCTGGAACCCTCGCCTGTAGCTGCAGCCTCGGCTTTAACTCCCTCTATGAAATCTTTTCGGAATTCCTGTACGTCCATATTGTTACCCTTTCAGCCAGTCTGCCAACGAGGAGAGGCTTAATTCGTAATGCAAAGATTCAATTTGTGTTGGAACGTTTCGTCTAATGAGCCTTGGAAATGTGTCATTCACGTCATACCGTTGCGAACCGGAGCAATAATATTTCTGCCTAGAATATTCCTCTAAATCGATGTAACCGTATGCACTCAGTTTTGAGCGAAATAAATCCAGCACATCTGAGGCATCAGTTAAATTGCTGCTGATCTGCCTTACTGCATCGTTAAGGGATAATGCATACGCCTTATTAGGGGCGGCCTTATCAATACGCATTATCACAAGCTCACCTTCACCGGCACAGTCAAGCTGCTCAAGTGAAGAAATAGTCACGCTCGCAACAGAGGCGCCAACGCTTTTTACTTCGTGCCAGCCATCTTTATATATAAAGTCTTGGTCAGCACCATCTGCACCTACCCAGCCCTGTATCGCAGTCAAGGCAGAATCACCTTCTTCAATTCGTTCCTGTAAAAACAAAAGTTCTCCAAGCAATCCTTTGCGGCTGTTCTCATCCATCAATCCGCTTCTTTGTGATTCCAGCAACCGGCTCCATTGTTTGTAGCGGCTGATAACCAATGCCAATGCTTCTTTTTCATTTGACGCCAAACGTGAGTGCTCAATAATATCAGAACAAAGGATAGCAAATACGCTTTCTTGTTCGTTACGGAGAAGCTCAAACGAAAGCGTCCAGCGGTTATCGGTCTCCCTCTTGCGACGGTTTACCGCCATAGATTTTGAGGATTCGATTGTTCCAATATCCGTAGTAGAAACAAGTAAGAGGGTTTTTTGGCTTATTGACTGATAACCAATGTGCCATTCAAGCGGATGCTGGGTATCAATCTGTAAGAATCCGCCGTCCTTGTAGTCGATGCTGTTCCATTGTCTTTGGAGGATTTCAGGTGTTGTTCTCATTCGTCGCTATCCTCCTCGGGATCATAGTAATTGCTCAGTTCAACCATATTAACCATATAACTTGCTGTTTCTTCGTGCACCCCCGTAAATGGGAAGCCCGCACCCAGTGCAAAAAGAAAATCCGGCACTTGGCAACCTTCTTCGATTTGTGTCCTCACCTTGCCATTTTTATCAGTGCTGTTCCGGTCAACAGCTATAACGTGCAACATCAAAATGGGCGAACGCCCTTTAATTAGGTAAGCGCTATCGGAAACATAAGGTTTGCCGGGGTGTTCCCGCCTGAATGCTGTTTCAGCTTCCTTCCGCTGTTCTTTCGTTAATCCCAGCTTTGTTGCTCCACCGGCACCTACACGGACCTTGGTTCCACTAATACTAATTTGCTCTCGCGTCGCAATAATGGTGCGCTTTTCTGGTTTCATCGGTAACTGTTCAGTGCCGCAATATAATTTTGTATAGGAATTTTCTGCGGAACCTTCGGCGATAACAACATCCCATGAGGCATTGCTCATTTTGTCTTTAATAAAATCTGCAAGTGCTTGCCCCTGAAACGAGAGATGCCATGGATGAGTTTTGAAATCACGGAGAAGCTGCTCGATTTCGTCTTTATTAACGCCCTCCCAGAAATAACGTGCATCTTCTCGAGCAGTCCGCTGCCCTATGGTATCCAACCGACGGACAAAGTCCTTGAATACATCCTCATTTGCCTTCAAAGATGTAACATCGGCTTTTAGCCGCGGAGTTTCCAGTAAGCGCCCGGAAACAGTGACGGGGCGTCTAACCATAGTTCCTGCCCGCATCTTGTTTCTTGCTGTGACGATTAGGGAAGCAGGGTCTTGTCGAACCTTCAGCCCGAACTCCAGCGGTGTGAGGTTGGCGTTCTTCATCCTTGCAATTTCGAGCTTGAGCTCTTCAGCTGCTGCAGTTATATATCCATACCAGTCGATAGCCTCCACGCTTATCCAAATCTTGAACAGGTCATCGTATCCGGGACGGTAGCCGAACCAACGCCCCATTTGCAATAATGTATCGTACATTTGTGATTTCCGGTAGAAATAGCTGACGGACAGCCCTTCAAGTGTTAACCCCCTGGAAAGACTGTTGCCGCCCACTGCGATAACACGCAGACCATCTTCGCGATGATTGAAGTAATCGAGACTTGTAGCGCCGCTATCCTTATTGACTGCCCTCACATCTATCGGTGCTACAGCCTTAAACAAATACTCCGAAAGGAACTTGTGCCATGGCATTGGATTGCCAGGTGCGCCAGCTTTTACATTCAGTAAATATTTGTCCCATACAGCTTTCAAGTAGGCAATGCCTGGTATTTTACTGCTTTCTGTTTCAGACAAACGCGAGTAATTTTGTAAATCAGAACGCATCTGCAAAATCCACGCAGTCGCCAGATCACGGATTTGATTTTGAACGTCCGTAAATCTGCTGACATGAATCATCATGGAGCGATGAGCCTTGTAATCTCCGCGCACATTACGGATGCCGTTTATAAGCAGGAAATACGCCATAGCTTCTTTCATACTCGGAGGCAACTCAGTGACCAGATACCCTTTTTTATGGCTGAACGGAAAAAAGGCATTCATTTCTTGCGGGTGAAGTTCTTCAAGTGCATCTCTGAAAGGTGCTTCCACGCCAAAGATACTATCTGCCCCAATATAGTTTGACGGTGGTGCCAGTGAGTATATGAAATCCCGCGGGAACAGATCATCTCCACGCATGTCGTCAGTGGTTTCAGGGTTAATAAAAATATTCGCATACGGCGTCGCGGTTATACCTAAATATGACGCTTGCCGAAACAACGCCAAAAGTGTCCGAACAGCGTCGTTGATAGTCGACGGGTCTTGATCTTCCGGTTTGATGTTGACGGAAGCGTTATCAGCTTCATCATCAATCAGGAGCATAGGCAAATTAATCTTTTGCCCTGCAACTGTATTGTTATTGCGTAGCCAACGAATGAGGTTATTGAGGATACTCTTATTTTTCTTAACAACAAATATGACAGGATCGCTGACACTAAGCAACGACAGATCATTGCTTTTCAATACATTTATATCAAAATCTTTGACCACAGATGTGAACGAAGCAATGCGTTTATTCGCTCCATATCTCCCAACACCGACAGGTTCATTCCTGATTTCCTTTTTAGTTGGGTCAAGGAAATATTCGCTTTTCCTGCCAGAAAACTCCGCATCTAGCCGTTCCTGCGTCTGTTGACGAAGATTTTCCATCATACCCGCAAGCACAATGATAACACGATAGCCTGTATCTGCCGCTTTGTTGCAGATGGCTGTGTAATTTGCGGTTTTTCCTGATTGCACATCACCCAGTACAAGACCGCGTCGTTGAAAATCATATTCCGATTTCGGGTCACCCAAAAGGTCGACAACCTCATCAGAAACTCGCCCAAGATTTCCAGTTACCCTCGGGTTCCAGTGTTTTATCTCCTCAAGATACTTTTTATATCTGTTCCAAAAGAAAAAATCAAGTTCAGAACGCCGTGACGGGAGCCATGATTGATGTGGCCGTTTGTCATCTTTAATTACCACGCCAATATCCATGACGACAACTATGTTGGCTTTGAGCCTTCGTTTTAAGTCCTCAAACTCATCGTTCGTCACAGGGCAGAACGAGGCAAGTGACTGTCTTAGCATATCAGCAATATTGTCAAATTCCGCTTCATTGGGGGGAACATCCTTGAATTGCGTATTTATATTTGAGGAAATCATGCCCTCCAATTGCTCTGCATTAGTTACACCCACTATAAAGCGCCTCCTCTTTGATACCTTTCAATGATTTTAGGATAATTTACAAATGGCTCTGACACGGCTAGCCTGTCCAGCAACTCTTTTTTTGCTGCAACTGAAGGCATCTGGCCAAGAAGCAATTTCAGCATATTTTCCACTTCATTTGCCATAGTATCGGTCTCGTTCTCAAGGGGTTTTTCTGATGTTAGGTCGATATATAGCTGATTAAGTGGAATACCGTTTTCAATTGCCTTTAATAAGGCTCTGACATTCCTCTTTATTTGCGGTTGTTCTTCCGAGAATATCTCTACTAAAGGATGATCACGGTTAATGCCATAGAAAAAGCCACCTTTTTTCCCCTTAAACCGCTGCCAAATGTGGACAACAGAATCACTTGTTTCTTTTTTCCCTCTGAATACCCACGTCTGCTTGCTGCGTTCTGCCAACCGTTCAATAACTGATTCCAGATTATTTCTGACAATTTCAGGGGGAATAGCCGTTGATTTTTTTATGTCGAGTGTCCAAAGGCTGTCCAAATCATTTGGTATGTCAACCTGAATTCGAGCCAGCTTTGAAAGCTCACCTTGCCGCATCATACGAAACCATGTCCCCCAAACCAAAAGACGTTTATTTCTGTATACATAAAACCCTTGGCTTTTACGCAATCCTTCCCTGCCCCCAAGTTTTTCAATCTCCTCTGCTGATAATTTTGAAATGTGAGGGAGTATGTAGGGACGGACAACAACTTTTACGCTATCCATAAATAACTCTTCATCAGCCATTACCTGTGTATTCCTGTGTGTAAGAAAAGGGTCAATATAATCAATACCGGTTCCGTTCATTTTAATCTGCAATTTTCTCAACCCGGCTTCTCCGCTGAGGTATCGATGGAACACCAGAGAAAGATGGGCACGGACATCATCCATTTTCCTGCCCATGGAACAGTCAAAATTCAATTCACCAACTTTGAGCCTGTCAAGATTCTGCCAAACAACCAGTGTACCGCTTTCAAATTCACGCAGGTTATCAATGCGGGGTATTGCGTTAATCTCTTCTTCGGTCTCAAGCACGATGAGCGACCATTCCCCAGTCTTGATTACATGATCTATATCCCATCGGCGGACTTCAATGATGCCGTCTTTTTTGCTGGCGACTGTTAATGTACGGCATTGTGACAAAGAAGCGGTCTTTAACCCCAGCCCGAAACGCCCTAAGTCTGTTGATGCCCGTTTATCATTTGGATTTTGGCTGCCATAGCGCATAGCAGTTTCAAGCTCACCAGCATCCATTCCATAACCGTTGTCCAGTATTGCTATGTATGAATCCCCAATCGGGAAAAAGAATATTTCTGCGGACGAAGCCGTTGCCGAGACACTGTTATCCACAATGTCGGCAATTGCCGATTCTAACGTATAGCCGATAGCACGAGTAGACTCAATAAGCGTTGGTGCGTACGGCGGCAAGGAAATAGTCTTCAATATTTGCCCCCTCTTTCTGGAGATTCTAATTAATAGTTTTATCCACTAATAAGGCACCGAGGACATCATCCTTACAGTGATTACAGCCTATTCTGTTCGTCAAGAATGATTTCTATGATATCTCCAATATCGCATTGCAGAACTGCGCATATTTTCATAAGCACTGTCGTTATTACAGGCTCATCATGCCCAAGTTTTGGGATAAGGCTAGAGCTAATACCTGTTGCAGACTGTAAATCTTTCTTCTTCATTTTTTTGTCGATAAGTAGCTTTCAGAACTTATTATAACTTACCGCCACGCCATTCACCTCAACACTATATTCAAGACATATTTATTGTAAGTGTATCACATAAATAAATTAAAATTCGCTTTGTTATGTTATTTCTGATAGCTATCTCCAAGAAATAAAGCTATTGTAATGTCTCTTGCTGAAAGAAGATTGCCTATATAAAGAAGCAAATTACTTTTGGAATAAGCATTAGCTTCTGTGTGTGCCGCTATGTGGTCTCGGAACGCCAAGATGGAAGATTTCCAATAAAAGTCGCTGTAATTACCGAAATTAAGGCTCACTCAGAAGAATGGTCGCCAAATATTCTTTCTGTCAATGCTCATAATCCGGGAGTTAAGGTTGTCGCAAAAAGCGAACCGTCGAAAACTGATATAACGGCAGAGAAAAAAACAAAATTGGTATCACAAGCGGAAATAGCCCCTCGAGTTGTATCAAAATCTGCACCAGCCTCCACTAAACCCACGTCGGGCAATAGAGCTGTAATAGACGGGAGGCCTTAAATCAGACCAACTTCAGTTTGAGAACATTTATGAGCCACTTGTTACAAAGGAAACATTGGACATCGTTCAGAACATCCGTAAGAGAAAAAGACGCAGGGCGAATATGGGGGGCAAAATATGTTCTCCGGACTGGCCTTCTGTGCAGATTGCCGACAGACGATGATTCTCCATCGCGCGCACACCATGGACGCCTTGAAAGATAACTTCACGTATTCTACTTACAAGAAACGCCTTAAGGATGAATACAATGCCTACTTACGTGGGTTCATCTGGCGGCAATTGTTCTTACGATTTGCTCGGAGTAACAATGTGTTTGGTAAGGTGACCAACGAGCAGTTCGGTATGCTGTCAGGTTATTACAATGCAGGGCAGTATGCTCTCAAAGAACTTATTCCAAAAGTTACGGAGTAGATCGAAAAGCTGCAATCCTCCATCATCATGTCATACGGTTTGTCGACAGGCCAACCGTTATACCGAAATCAACGAGCTGACCGAAAAAACCAAACCTCTTGATCGAGAGGTCTGAGGTCACGAGCGAGAGGAAAGGTACTCCAGAACGGCAGAGCATAAGATTATACTTCACTACCGGACATCGGTGGCGTCTGCGCTTTCGCCGAAGAAGCCCAAGAAAATAACGGAACAACAGACAAAGGCAGGTAGCTTAATTGCTATCTGACTCGCCAAACTCCCCACTGTTCACATTATATTCTTATTAGCACGGACATAACTGCCCGATTGTGTGTTGCTTAGGTATCATTTAATTGCCGTAAGAGACTCCGTTCTCATCTCAATTTTGATAAGTAAGCATTTGCATATGATTATCAGGTTCAACATGTATAAGTACATTAGAATGAGGTATTTCCTTTTTTATTCTTTCTTCAATTAAATCACATAAATCATGTGCTTCCTGAATACTTTTGTCTGCTTTTAAGACCAGATGCAAATCAATATATGATACCTGCCCGGATTTTCTGGTGCGAAGATCATGATATTCAACATAATCGTTACAGCAGTTGCCTAAAATAGATTCAGTCAGGGCAATAACTTCATCATCCAGAGCCGTATCCATTAAAGGCCGAAAAGCCTTCCGGGTCAGTTCGTAGGCTGCTTTTACGATTAAAAGAGCCACCAGGATAGCCGCGATGGGGTCGAGCATCTGGTAGCCGGTCAGTTTAATTAGAACCAAACCGATAAAAACTCCCAGTGAGGTATAAACATCAGTACGTAAATGCATCCCGTCAGCTTCCAATGCGATCGAATCCGTTTCCCGGCCGACTTTCAAAAGGTAGCTGGATACCAAAAAGTTCATTAAGGCTGAAAATCCCATAACGACAATACCCCAACCCGGATTAACGACCGACCCGCCTTCGGCAATTATTTGTATTTTGGCAATTGCCTCTTTGATAATCAGCCCGGCCGCAATAAATATTAGCAGAGCCTCAATCGTACCCGAGATATTTTCTATTTTGCCATGTCCGTAAGGATGTTCCTTGTCCGGGGGCCGGGTGGAAGTTTTTACTGCAAAAAGAGCAATAAATGAAGCAAGTAAATCATTAGCCGAGTGAATGGCTTCCGATATTACGCTGATTGAACCTATTATTATGCCCACGGTCAGCTTGGCAGACATAAGAATGGTGTTGCTTAAGACCGAAAACCAGGCTGCTTTACTCCGAACTTCCATTTCCAATTATACCTCCTTAGTTATAAAAGTGGGACTCCATTAAAAATAATGAAGTCCCACGGATAACCAGCATTTTACCGTTGCTCACTTGAGAGCCCAGCACTATCTGCCTGACCAGAATATAAAAATGTGTATACAGTATAGCATAACATTTCTGGAAATAAAAGAATATTTATGAACTTACCCTCTTTGTTTTATCTCATAATATACCGGGCTGGCCACACATATTGAGGAATAGGCCCCGAAGATAAAACCGATAAGCATTGTCAGTACAAACGTTTTTATGGTCGACCCACCGAAAAAGTATAACGTAACAAGCGGGAACAGACACGTTAATACCGTATTAACGGAACGATTCATAGTTTGCATTATACTTTTATTTAACAGGGTTGGTAGTTCATCCTTTTTCTTCATGCGCAGATTCTCTCTGACCCGGTCAAATATGACTATAGTATCATTGATAGAAAAACCTATTATAGTCAGTATGGCAGCAATAAAGGCACTATCGATCTGCCATTGGAAAATGGAGAATAGCCCTACAACAATTAAAACATCATGGAAAAGGGCAAAAACTGCCGCCACCCCAAAAGCCCATTCGAAGCGGAAGGTAATATATACCAGCATCAAGGCCAGGGCTACCAGGACTGATAGAACCGCATTGCGGGTTAATTCACTGCCCATGGTTGCGCCGACGCTCTCTACACTCTGATAAGTAACATCCTTAAATTTTGCTTGCAGACCTTTGGTGATTATATTGGTCTGATTCTGATCCACTTCAGTTGTACGGATGAAAAATTCATCACCGCTCTTTTGAATATTGGCTTCATCGACTACTTTCAAATCTTCAACGGTAGCCCGTACCTCAGCGGCCGAAATAGATGGATCCATTTTGTAACGTAAAATCGCCCCGCCCTTAAAATCAATACCAAGATTAAAGCCCTGGGCAAACATGGATATAATCCCGGCAAGAATTAATATGGTTGAAAAGATATAGAAATATTTCCTTTTTTCAATAAATAGCATGACTACCCTCCTTACACCCCGTAAAGTTTGTGGCTTTTAGTTATATCAGCCGATAAAACCAGCAGATAACGCGTAAAGGTCAAAGCCACCAGCATACTGGCTACAATACCAATGGAAAGCGTTACCGCAAAGCCTTTGATAGGCCCGGTACCAAAATACATAAGCACAACAGCCGCGATCAATGTTGTGAGATTGGCGTCAAAAATAGTCCAGAATGCCCGTTTAAAACCGGACTCAATTGATGCCTTGATGGTTTTTCCGGTACGTAATTCTTCCTTGATGTGTTCATAAATTATAACGTTGGCATCAACCGCCATACCTATTGATAGAGCAAACGCCGCGATACCCGGCAAAGTCAACACCGACCCAAATAGAGCCATGGTACCCAGCACCAGTACGGAATACAAGACCATACTGATATCCGCAATCAAACCAGGCAGACGATAATAGCCCAGCATGAATATCAATATAGCTATCAATCCCATCAATCCGGCCTTCACGCTCTTATCCAAAGAATCGCTGCCCAGAGTCGGGCCAACTGTTCTCTTTTCCATTATTTTAAAGGAAACCGGTAAGGCACCGGAACGTAACAATACAGCCAGGTCTTCCGCTTCTTTAGCCGTAAAATTACCGGTTATTCTGGCCGATCCGCCTGTTATTGCTTCATTAACGGTCGGTGCGCTGACAACTTTCTTGTCCAGTACAATAGAAATAGGTTTACCTATATTCGCCTGGGTAGCTTCAGCAAATAATCTGCTACCTTCCTTATCAAATTCAATATTAACTTCGGCGCCCTCTCCACCCTGATTTACTGTAGTCTTGGCATCTTTTAGATGTTTGCCGGTTACCAGTACTTTACCGTTTTGATCCCAGAATTCCAGCTGGGCAGTATTTTTGATTACATCAATAGCCTGTTCCGGGTCTTGGACCCCGGCTAGTTCTACAACTACTCTTTTTTGACCCTGCGGGTAGATGATCGGTTCACTTACCCCTAATTTATCAACCCTGGTTCTTAAGATTCCAACTGATTTTTGTATGGTATCTGCCGTTACTTTCTGACCGGCACTCTCCTGCGCTTCCAGAACAACGTGGAGACCGCCGCTCAAGTCCAGGCCCAAGTCCAGGTTATTAACTATGGGCTTGTTCAGAAAATAGGTCAGCATACCTAGCGCTATAATAATTGCCAAAATTATTGCAATACTGGTATTTTTTCGCACTACACATCCTCCTTCCACCTACTTTTACATACTCTTTATAAAAGTCTGGCATCATTAATAATCAATTCAAACTCACAGTTTAAAAAATTCGCCGCTCTTCGGCACATTAACATTCGGCTCAGGAATATCTCAAAATACTCCATCACCGGACAGATATTTATGTCTATGGTCAATTGCATAGTAATGACCCGGTTTTTCTCATTTATATCCAGCCTGGAATTCTCTACCGCATAATTAACCCGGTCATGGATATCAAATGTAGCCACATCCAAATTTCTTACCCGGTTGCGGTGTACATGTGATTTATCTGCCAGAATCAAAGCAGCTGCCACCTCATTGACCGGGTGGCCACTGCCTTCATCGTGATTTCCTATAGCGGCACATATGATAGATATTTCGTCCGGCTCCATCCCCAATCTACGAAGTATTTCCATTGCCATAAGGGCACCACTCTGGCTGTGACCGTTGCGGTTTACAACATTGCCAATATCATGCATGTAGCCTGCAATTCCGGCCAGTTCGGCCGTCCTCATATTATAGCCCAGTTTTGTCATTATTTCCCGACAAAGATGTGAAACCAGACCAATATGTACCGGACCATGATCAGTATAGCCCATGACTCCCAGATGTTCGTTGCCCTTGCTGATAAAGGTATTAACAAACTTATCTGCCTTTATACATTGCAGGGTTATCATATAATTCTACTCCTCGACTTTGTAGCCGATAGCCTTTTTTAATACTTCGATCTCAGTGTTGTCGCTGACCCGAATAAACAAGGACTCATCTTTAATCCTGGCTACTTCTCCTTTAATTCCGCCAATAGTCACAATCTTATCGCCTTTGCGAAGACTGTCAACTGTTTCAGCATGTTTCTTTTCCTTTTTTTTGTTGGGCAGAATAATAAAGAAATAAAAAATGGCCAGAAACACACCAAACCATACCGCCAGCTGCAACCATGAACTTTGCTGACTAGCTACTCCAAACATTCATATCACTCCTCATGTACAAAACTTTATATGACTTCGCCAATATGCGGCTAAATCCTTTGTTTATAACTGATATTGTTGCATAAAATTATTATAAAATGTTTCCATTTGTTTATTTTGGATGGCACTCTTTATATTTTCAATCAATTCGATTAAAAAGTAAATATTATGGTAGCTGAGCAAACGCAGCCCCAGTATCTCCCCAGCCTTAATCAGATGGCGTATATAGGCGCGGGTGTAATTTTTACACACGTAACAATCACATTCATGGTCAACCGGGCTAAAATCTTCGGCATAAACAGCATTCCGCACCACAAGCTTGCCCCGGTGGGTAAAAGCCGTGCCATGCCGGGCCAGGCGGGTGGGCAATACGCAGTCAAACATATCCACTCCGCGCATAACACCTTCGACCAGATCTTCCGGTGCTCCCACCCCCATCAAGTAACGTGGTTTATCTGCAGGCAAGAGTTCATCTACCATATCCAGAATCTTGTACATATCGTGTTTGGATTCGCCCACACTCAAACCGCCGATAGCATAGCCGGGAAAATCAAGCGCCGTAATCTCCCTGGCACTCCTTGCTCTCAAGTCAGGGAAAACATTACCCTGTATGATTCCAAAAAGGGCCTGATCCGACCGGGTATGAGACTCCCGGCAGCGTCTGGCCCACAAGGTGGTTCTCTCCACCGCCTTTTCTGCTTCTTCGTAACTGCAGGGATATGGTGCACACTCATCAAAACACATGGCAATATCGGCACCCAGGTTTTGTTCTATCGCCATTACCTTTTCCGGTGTAAAAAAGTGGCGCGAACCATCAATATGCGAGCTGAACCATACCCCTTCATCGGTAATCTGGCGCAGCCCACTCAGACTAAACACCTGGAATCCTCCACTATCAGTAAGTATACCCTTTTCCCAGTGCATAAAACCGTGCAGGTCGCCGGCTCTGGCAACCAGTTCATCACCCGGCCGCAGATACAAATGGTAGGTATTGCCCAGAAGAATACTTACCCCGATTTCCTCCAGTTCCTCCGGAGTAAGGGTTTTGACCGTTCCCTGCGTTCCTACCGGCATAAACACCGGTGTTTCAACTATTCCATGCGAAGTTGTAAGCCTGCCCAGGCGGGCCGATGAAAAACTATCTTGCTGCAGGACTTCAAATTGCAAATATATTAACCTCCACTAAACTATCAGCATGGCATCGCCATAACTGAAAAAGCGATATTCATTTTCAACCGCATAGCGGTAAGCCTTCATGGTAAAGTCAAAACCGGCCAATGCTGCCACCAGCATGACCAATGATGAACCGGGCAGGTGGAAATTGGTAATTAAACTATCAATGGCCTTGAACTGATAGCCCGGATAAATAAATTTATTGGTTTGCCCGGTCATGGCTGAAAATCCATGTTCTACATTATACACTGTTTCAAGGGTTCTAACCACAGTAGTTCCTACGGCGATAATTTTATGGCCTGACTGCCGGGTTTGGTTTAACAGATCTGCGGTCTTCTCATTAATCTGATAGTATTCGTAGTGCATCTCATGCCGGCGGATATCATCAGTGCTTACCGGGCGAAAAGTACCCAGTCCGACATGAAGCAGTACATAGGCGATATTTATTCCCTTATTTTTAATAGTATCCAGCAGAGCATCAGTAAAATGCAAACCGGCGGTTGGGGCTGCGACCGAACCTGCATACCGGGCATAGACCGTTTGATAATCTTCCTTATCATGTTCCCGGGCCGGCCTGTTTATATAGGGAGGCAAAGGCATAGCACCGGACTGGTTAATAAAGGCATTTATATCGGGGCAGTTTAAAAATTTTATTAACCTTCCCCCGGCAAAATCCAATTCCTCCATTACCCGGGCTTGGACCTGATCAGAATTTTCAAATTCTATAATGGTGCCGGGTTTCATTCTCCGGGCGGGTTTCACCAGCGCTTCCCAGCCATCTTCCCCGGGCTTGAGCAGGAACACTTCTATCCTGGCACCGGTATCTTTACGGGCAAAGAGCCGGGCCGGTATTACTCTGGTATCGTTTAAAACCAGAGTATCCCCTTCTTCGAGATAATCTAACAGATTAGTAAACACCCGGTCCTGCAGTTCACCTGTCTCCCGGTTTACTACCAGCATTCGCGCACTATCACGAGGTTCCGCCGGATACTGGGCAATCAAACGGGAAGGCAAATCAAACATATAACTTTGAAGCTGGTACAAAGATTCCTGATCATTTTCTTGCTGCATATTTAATGTTATCTCCTGCTAATAAAATTTAATATAAAGGTAAGTATGAGGCTTATGACAATACACGTAACCACCGGGAAATAAAAGGAGTAGTTCCCCTTTTTGATATAAATATCGCCGGGCAGACGAAAGCCTAGCCCCAGCTTGGAAAAAGCCAGTAAAAGCAGACCCAGGAGCAGAATTATGATCCCGGTACTAATCAATAAGCGTGCTATTGCCGATAAATTCATTTGGCATCACCCATCTTGAATATTTCTCTGCTCAAGTCACGCGGTGCATATCTTTCGATTTCACTGTAGAGGCAACCGCAATATTGCTGTCGGTACAGGCCCATTTCCCTTGATCTTACCCCGGTCTCGGCAAAGCCGGTTCTGAAATCCTGGTAAAGAAAAGGCACCCCGTACTTGGCTCCCATGGCCTCCCCTACCTCCCTTATCTGGTTATGTTTCTGATATTTGCTCACTAACAGGGTGGTGGTGAAGCTGTCAAATTTGCCTTTGCGGGCGATATGAGCTGCCTGCTCCAATCTCATAGTATAGCATAACCGGCAGCGCTGTGCCTCACGATAGGCTATGTTCTGAAAATATTCCACCGGATTATATTTTTCATCATAAATGACCTTAAGGTCCACGTTTTCTGCGTATTGCTCCAACGCTTCTTTTCTTTTTTGATACTCGGTATAGGGATGTATATTAGGGTTAAAAAAATAACCCATTACCTCATACCCCTGCTCCCGCAGAACCGGAACCGGATAACTCGCACACGGTCCACAGCATATATGCAATAATACCTTACTCAAAACATCACCAGCTTTAAATGGATTATGAAGACAGATTAGGGTTAATAATTCAACACTGAAGGACACAGATTTTAAAATGATTAACACTGATCTTTTTGGCTAAGCACTCATGTCCAAGGACACAACCAACTATAGAGCATCCCAACCCGGGGAACTGCCGGCCCCTAAAATAAATAAAAATCAGTGTTAATCATATTCAATCAGTGTCCCTCTGTGTTGAATGCTGTTTTATTGCTCCTGGCCGTTATCCTCACCGAACAGGCTATTATTCTGCACGGTAGGGTTTAACGGATAACCCATATGTTTATAGGCTTTAGCAGTGGCCATACGTCCCCGGGGGGTTTTCTGAATCAGACCCAGTTTCAGCAGATATGGCTCATAGACATCAGTTACGGTATCTGTTTCTTCCGATACTGATGCAGCCAGAGTATCCAATCCCACTGGTCCTCCATTAAATTTAGCGATAATGGAGTCAAGTATCATACGGTCAACCAGATCGAGCCCATACAGGTCGATTTCGAACATTTCTAGGGCCCGGGCAGCTACTTCATCATCAATCACCCCATTGGCCCTGACCAAAGCATAATCGCTTACCCTTTTTAATAGACGATTGGCTACCCGGGGAGTTCCACGCGACCGGCGCGCAATTTCCAGAGCGCCCTCTTCCTGAATACTGATACCCAGTATACCGGCAGCTCTTACAATAATACGGCACAGATCTTCCACATTATAAAAATCCAGCCGGCAGTTAATTCCAAATCTATCCCTTAAAGGGGAACTGAGCAGTCCGGGTCTGGTCGTGGCTCCAATCAATGTAAAGGGCGGCAAATCAAGACGCAGGGTTCTGGCCGCCGGGCCTTTGCCGATTATTATGTCAATCACATTATCTTCCATGGCCGGATACATTATTTCCTCCACGCTCCGGTTAAGGCGGTGGATCTCATCGATAAAGAGAACTTCTCCCGGCTCCAGATTGGTTAATATGGCAGCCAGGTCACCCGGTCTTTCAATGGCCGGTCCTGATGTCTTTCTGATAGAATTACCCATTTCATTAGCTATAATACTAGCCAGGGTAGTTTTTCCCAATCCGGGCGGGCCACTCAGAAGAACATGGTCCAATGACTCTTGCCGTTCCCGGGCAGCGGAAATAAAGATCTCGATGTTTTCTTTAACCTTATTCTGACCGATATAATCCGTCAGCTTGAGCGGTCTCAAGCATAACTCTTCATTTTCCTCCTCCATTAAATGAGAGGAAACCAGACGATTATCTTCCAATGCTGCTCCCCCCTCCTACTTCTTCATGCGCATAGCCTGGTTTTTTAAAACCCGCTTGATTATCTGTTCCACATTATTATTCTGAAGCTGCCCCGCATCCCGTAACTCCATCACCACAGGGAGCACCTCCATACGGCTGTATCCTAATGTCTCCAGAGCTTCCAACACATCGGCCATGATATGTTCCCCGGCTTCCTGACCTGTCGTCTCCACCAGAGGCTTGCTTATTTTTTCTCTAAGTTCAAAGCATAGACGCTGCGCCGTCTTTTTGCCGATACCGGGAATTTTGGTCAAACTTTTCTCATCGCCGCCGGCAATGGCATAATAGAATTGTTCCGGATCCATAATGGACAAAATGTTAAGTGCCGCCCGGGCACCAATACCGGAAACTCCCATAAGCAATCTGAAAAGGCTCAGCTCCGGCCTGGATAAAAAGCCATATAATTTAAATTCATTATCCAGTACCTGCAGGAAAGTATAGAGGAATATTTCGCTGCCCTGGGCCGGTAAAGCAGTAAAAGAACGGCTATGGGTAAAAACTTCGTAGCCCGTGCCATTTACATCTATTATTATTGCTTCTTCATTAAATTCAAACAGAGTTCCGCGCAGAAATGCTATCATCCTTATCTCCCCTTCAGAAATAACGTCCCAGTCTAACTGAATGCAGATGACAAATAGCTATGGCCAAAGCATCCGCCGCATCATCGGGACGCGGCAGCTCCTCCATATTGAGTATTTTCTGAACCATTAGCTGTACCTGTTTCTTCTCGGCATTGCCATACCCTACCACCGCCTGTTTAACCTGCAAGGGTGTATATTCTGCTATGGGCAGACCTCCGGCGGCCAAGGTCATTAACGCTACTCCCCGGGCCTGTGCCACCGTTATGACGGTTTTTGAGTTTTTATGATAAAATAATTCTTCCACTGCCGCAGCATCAGGTTGATACTTATTTATTATAGCAGTTAATTCGCGATTGATTTTACACAACCGTGAAGGCATGTCCATTCCCGCCGGGGTAGTTATCGTACCGTAGTCTATCAGCAGTTCTCTTCTATCCTTTTTAACCAATCCGAAGCCAGTAATAGCAGTGCCCGGGTCTATGCCCAGTACCAGCATAATCATACCACCTTTATCGATTATAATGAGTTGAATTAATATTAATTTTAGCAATCTTATGTTGGCTATCAGTCTACTGCATTTAATATTTTTGTACAACCACACCAAACCCTCTTTTTCTATCTGAAGACACAAAAAAGCCGGCTTATTACCGGCATAAAGCGTTTATAAAGATCGGCGGTGGGATATAGCCAGTTTACTACTGGCTATATCCCACCGCCTGGGGAAGCTTTACATGTTAAATTATCTTAAAGTCTATGTTTATCAGTATCTTATTTTACAAATACTCATCCAGGTTTTCCAAAGCGTCATTCAAGGCTTCTTCGGTTTCGAATTCATATTTTAATGCACGGATCGAACTTTGTACGGTTTCAGGCAATGAATTCATTTTAATTTCGGTGACCCGAAGCAGGAAATCATTCTCCGCATTAGGTCCCTGGTATACTGCCAACATGCCCTGATATTCTTTTAAGCGGCACCTTTCCTTGTCGCGCGGACACCAATCGTTAACGGTGGAATGAATAGTCAAGACGTTGTTTTGAAGCTTTACTTGAAAACCCTCCTTGGCAGGGTATAACGTCTTTATTTCATCCAGGGTCTTGCCGGTAAAATCATCCTGGTTATCGCAATCGGATCTTAAAGTATGACCACAGCGGAGATATTCTTTTTCCATCACGATACTTACATCTTTCAGACTTTTTGCCTCAACCGAATATGCCACCGGTTTGCGGGAAATTCTGTGGGAATCGGCCCTATCAAGCGCATAATACCCCCCCATTGCCAGACCGGCTATCGCCAACACCATCCAGATCCATCGCTTATTCAAAGTAATCACCTCACCGGGTATAAATATCAGTTAGATTATTACCATTTTTTCTTATTTGTATGCAATTTATAGGAAAATGATTATTTTTATTCATTATTGACTTTTAACACCCTACCCCGCAATTGTTGTTAGTCTTATGGTGAGGATTTTGCATAATTCAAAAATTCAACATGTCATTCTGAGCGTTAGCGAAGAATCTTAAGATCCTTCGGCTTTGCCTCAGGATGACATTTACAAAATAACTGATTATTGGTATGAAAAGTTAATTATGTAAAACTCTCATGGTAATAGATTAACGAAACTTATGGGGTGAGGCAGAGAAAAAAATGAGGTAAAAACGAAAGGAATATTGAATAGACCTGTCTCCGCAAGGAGACCTTGAGAATAAAAAATGGGGCTAAGCCCCATTTTTCTTATTACAGTTTTTCCATTATTTCATCCGGGATGTTGCCGTTCATGTAAACATTTTGCACATCGTCGTGGTCTTCCAATACATCGATAAGTTTCATTATTTTGCGGGCCTGTTCTTCATCATTAATATCAACCATGTTTTGCGGCAGCATAACGATGTCGGCATCTTCTATGCTTATCCCATCCTGTTCCATGGCTTCTTTAACTGCCATAAAGTCATCCGGGGCAGTGATAACTTCGATTATGTCACCATCATCGCGAACATCTTCAGCCCCGAATTCAAGCATTTTTAACATGAATTCATCCGGATCTGCGTCAATATTCTCCCGATCTACCGTAATCAATCCGCAACGTTTGAACATCCAGGCCACACAGCCCGATTCACCCAGATTTCCGTTATGCTTGGAAAAGAGATGACGAACTTCTGATGCGGTACGGTTGCGATTGTCAGTAGCTATATCCAGCATAACCGCCACACCATTGGGCCCGTATCCTTCATAGATGAGCTCTTCAAAAGCATCACCTTCGAGTTCGCCGGCACCTTTTTTAATAGCACGGGCGATATTATCATTGGGCATATTAATAGCTTTGGCCTTCTGAATCATCATTTTCAGTTTTGAGTTGCCTTCAGGATCGCCACCACCCTGACGGGCAGCAATAATAAGCTCTTTGGCAATTTTGGTAAATTCTTTTCCTTTTTTTTCATCCGAACGGGCTTTCTGATGTTTGATATTTGCCCACTTGGAGTGTCCAGACATCGTTTTTTCCTCCCTTTATCAGGACTACCTACCAGATACCCGGAATCATCCTTTTGGTTTTTTCCATATATCTGATATAATCATCCCCGAAATGTTTAATCATGAAACTTTCCTCAACGTATATTCTGTATATTAGAGCCGGAATAGTCAAGCAGCACATTATCAGCAAAGCTCCCCAGGAATTAAAAACCAGCGGTATAGCAATAAAAGACAAGAGTGTGCCTAAATATAAAGGATGCCTTATTTTTTCGTAGGCGCCGGTGGTAATCAAGGGGTGTTCTTCATAAATAGCAACCCGCGGGTTAAAGTATTTTCCAATCGATTTAAATCCCCACCATCTGATCCAGCAGGATAACAGAAATAATACCAGGCCCGCATATATGATCAGAGGTTCCAAACTCAATATTCTGGTCATATGCCATTCGACAAAATCAATAGCAGCAAAAAATAAGCCTATAATATATGAAAGCTGGAGATAAAGGTATGATTTGCGATCATCATCTTCAATCACATACTGGCCAGGATCCTGGTATATCCAGACTTCAGTTATTACCGTCCATAATAAATAAATTATGAAAAATACCGCGATTACACGAAAGTCAAAGGTAGGAAGTTGCTGCCAGGCCAGGTACCCGACATAAATAAATACACCGGTGGCAATCAGCATACGTATTAAAACACTACGCTGTCTGGAGTTCAAACCCATTTCCTCCTTATTTATAGCATGGGGCCTTCATCATATCCGTAGCCTGCCCTACAGCCCGACGATTTTAGGTACGGGAACACACCCCTAACGGGGAATGTCCCCATCGCAAGTCTCAGGGCTGGGTTTTTACGGGTTATTGCTTTTTACCGGCCTACGGTTTTATTTTCTAACTATGTCAGGTACTAAAGCAATCGGCACCGGTTTTCTCTTATGCTCGCTCTTTTGTTCCATGCGCTTAATTCTCTCAACCACTGCCGGATCGCCGGAATCGTTAGTTATATACTGTTCCAATTGATCATAAGTAATACCCATTTCCTCTTCATCGGTCTGTCCTTCCCACAGGCCTCCTGAAGGTGGCTTTTCTATGATCCGCTGCGGTACTTGCAGATACTCGGCCAATTGGTAAACTTCGCTCTTCATCAAATCGCCCAAAAGCTGCAAATCTACCGCATTATCACCATACTTGGTGGCATAGCCGACGGTTAACTCACTTTTGTTGCTGGTACCAACCACCAGATAATTTCTGGCCTGGGCCGAATAATATAATGTAAGCATTCTAAGCCGTGGTTTAAGATTGGCTCTTAGCAATTTGCCCCGGGGCCCTTCAATTCTTATATAGGATTCTAACTGACGTAAGAGCAGATTAAACGCATTGTCCAATTCAATTACGCTATAAGCAATATCAAAAGATTCGGCCAGCTCCTGGCCATGAATCAAATCCATAAAATTACTCTCACAGGGCAGCATCAAAGCCATACAGTTATCGGGAAAAGCCTTCTTGGCAATTACAGCTGCTACAGCTGAATCAACACCTCCACTGACCCCTAATATCACCCCGGAAGCACCTGCATCTGCAACTTGTTTTCGCAGCCAATCAACCAGATGTTCAACCACAGCCTCAGCATTCATGGTCCATAATCCTCCTTCAATCAAACAATTCAGTAGAAACATATTTCTCCGCGCCATCAGCTGCAATAGTCAGGATACGTTTATCTCTACCTAATTCCTGGGCCAGCTGAAGCGCGGCAAATATAGCAGCGCCAGAGGAAATTCCCACCAGCAATGCTTCTTTACGCGCCAGTTCCCGACAGGTATCAAGTGCTGCATTATCTTCAATATCCATAATTCTGTCAATTAAATTTATATTCAACACCGGCGGAATAAATCCTGCACCAATTCCTTGAATTTTATGGGATCCTGCTGATTTTCCGCTCAAAATGGCAGAATTAGCCGGTTCTACCGCCACGATTTGGACGCCGGGAATTTTTTCTTTTAAGACCCGGGCAATTCCGGTAAGCGTTCCTCCACTGCCTACTCCACAAACCAATGCATCAAGCCGGCCCTCCGTCTGCTTTAATATCTCCTGAGCGGTAGATACCTCATGGCTCTCGGCATTGTAAGGGTTCTCAAACTGTTTAATAAGGTAATAACGAGCATCGGATTCCACCATTTGGACAGCAGTTTCGACTGCTCCTGCCATGCCCTTGTCAGCCGGAGTCAAAACCAATTGGGCTCCATAAAAACGCAGTAATTTTTTTCTTTCTTCACTCATATTTTCGGGCATGACAATGACGATTGGATAACCCTTGATTGCCGCAGCCATGGCCAGCCCAATCCCGGTATTGCCGCTGGTGGCTTCCAGTATCATGGAACCGGGTCCGATTTTCCCCGTTTGTTCTGCTTTTTCAATCATATACAAACCAGGCCGGTCTTTAATACTGCCGCCCGGATTGAAGCTTTCCAGTTTTACATAGACTTCCGCATCTTCTTTACCTGTAATGCGATTAAGCTTTAACAGGGGAGTTTCTCCGATTAGTTCCAAAATGTTATTTGCTACCTTCATCTTTTAACCTCCACCGGCACCAGTTCGATATCACCCCAGGCCGCCATCTGGTCTCCCTTGATCGCCAGAATTCCCCTGATGCCCTTTATATTTTGAACTGAATTGATTGCTTTCATCAAATCTTTTTCAGTTTGGATCTGATTGGCTGCCCTGGAAGCAAGAGCATCAGCCAGAGCAGTGCTGTCCGCCTTTATTACCACCGCGTCAGCTTTCCCCAGGCTTATGCTCGGTCCTACGGTCCCTGACGAAGTGCAAATACCGATTGGTCCCTCATTTTCCGCCACCCGAATACCAACTTTATTGGAAAATTCGGATTCACCGGCGAAAACGGAAATGATGCGGGGATGCGAGGAATTAATATATATGTCACCACCATTTTCAACTATTATCTCTTGCACCTGACCAGCAAGCTTTTCCCCCACCGCCTGGGCAATGGCTCCGGCAACCGCTGCCATCGGACCTACTCCTGCCATTGCCGCTGCTTCAGCCATGATCCCGGCTATGGCCGGGGCACCGGAGAGGAGTTTAAGCGGGAAAAAAGAGGTGCGGAATTCCGGCTGCAGAGCTATATAAGTCTCCAAATCCCCCCGTAAATTTATCACTTCCCGCTCACCTAAAGATAGAAGGCTATCGGTGTAGCTGTCTTTATCTACACCGATAGCCAGATCAGTCTCTTTAATAATAATATTAAAATAGTGCAAATCTTTTGCATCATGGCGGGAACGGTAAGTGCGAGTTACATACTTGTCACCTGCATTAACCATGACCTCCGTTAGACGGCCTCCTTCACTTCAAAATGGAGTTGAATAGCACGGGTCGGGCAGCATTCCAGGCACATGCCGCAGACTATACAGCGGGAATTATCAAATGAAACGAGCATAGTACCGCGGTCCATGGCTAAAGCTTCGGTAGGACAGAATGACGCACAGGCACCGCACTGGATACATACTGTCTCATTCCAAATAATAGTTTCACTCAAAGGCTCTACTATTACTCCCAGGCTCTTGAAATATGCTACCCCTTTATCGTACTTCGCTTTATCACCTTCTACTTCGATTACCAGATATCCTTCTTTTTGAGGATTTATATCGGCTTTGATAATGTTAATGATTAAATCATAATCTTTTATCAATTGATAGATGATCGGCTGTTCTGACTGTGAAGCGGAAAAATAGCAAACTATCTTATTCTTCATATTACTAATTCCTCCTATTTCTGCTGTTCTCAGCCAGCCCGTTGGGACTGCGTTCCGGTATAGATTTAAACACTATGTCGGCATCAGCTGAAGGCAGACTGGCAACCGGCCTGGTAATTTCGAATTGGCCCCGGGCAATCCATTGTTTCAAAGTCTCGGCAATAATCTTGGCCCGCGGATAACTTGACTGCGGGGTGGTCACGACTTCTTTACCATTTATAGTAATGCGCCCGCTTTTTAATTCCTTAAAATTGGCCAGTCCCAAATCTATGGGTTTATTGTAGGGGTAGCCTTCATTATAATCAACTATCGGGCAATAAATATCTTCGTCTTTAACTGCTGCATAGTGTAGGATTTCTTCATCCAGAATAGGAATGGGAATCCCAATGCCTACTGCCATAGTAGCACCATAGCCAATGTAGCTCAAGCCTACCAGCCAGTTGGGATCCATCTGTTTCAAATCACCTATGACTGCAAGGGTTCCGGCCCCTGACAAAGGAACACCGTTTTCTCCCCGCGGTACGTTGGGATGGTGCTGGGTTCCATTCCAGGCTACATAGCCGATTCCGCCACCGAGGAAAATGCGGGTACCAATACCTATAGTCTTATAATAAGGGTCGTTTAACAGCGGACTCAATTGCCCGGACGTGGAATAACCGGCATTACCCAAATTCGGTTTTAAAATCCCCATGTAAGTGTACAGAGTTTTGCCGCCCAGATTAACCGCACAGGCATAGTTTTGATAAGCATTGCGGGGATTAAACAAGAAGGCCTCATTAACATCATCAAGAGTTATTACAGTATCCACCTTTTTGTTGGGATAGCAATCGGTGCCATAACCAATGGCCTCCAGTCTGATCTGTTTTCCGGCCACCAAATCGTGGATTACATGTCCACCGCCATAGACGAAACGCCCCGGATGAATTTTGTTCTCCGGATCGTTTTCGGGCAGCTGGCCCGCGCCTATATAGGCATCCACCGCAGCAACGCCGGCATATGCCTCTACCCCGTTAAGCCATACTTTACTCATCTTGATACGAGGATTGGCGTGTCCGAAGTTGATAAAGGCACCGGAGGAGCACATCGGTCCAAAGGTACCGGTAGTTACCACATCGACCTCCCGGGCTGCCTGTTCATAGCCTTTTTCGGCCACAATATCTATTATTTCTTCAGCAGTGACGACTACCGCCTGGCCTTTTTTTATCTTTTCATTTATTTCTTCATAAGTTTTTTGAACTGCCATTCAATTTTCCTCCCCTTCTCTACTCAATTAAAGGTATCGTTATCTTTAGAAAGTTAAGCTTTTTCTAATTTTCCAGGGAATTATAGGAACTTGCCCATGAGTCTCCGGGCTACCAGTATGGCCTCCCGGGCATCCTCGGAATAAGCATCAGCTCCGATATTATCGGCATATTCCTGATTAAGGACTGCACCTCCGACCATTACCTGACATTTCAGGCCCCGTTGTTTGACACCTTCAATAACCTCCTTCATGCGAGGCATGGTAGTGGTCATTAAAGCACTGAGGCCGATTATATTAGCCTTTTCCTGCTCAGCCCGGTCCAGAATAACTGCTGCCGGGACATCTTTACCCAGGTCGATTACTTTAAAACCATAGTTCTCCAGCATTACCGAAACAATGTTTTTCCCAATATCATGGATGTCGCCCTCGACCGTAGCTATAACAATGACTCCGCTATTATCGCCGGTACCTTCTTGTAAATAAGGTTTTATTTCCGCAAAGGCCTTTTTCATCGTTTCCGCCGCCATCATGAGCTGAGGTAAAAAATATTTTTTCCGGTCATACAACTCTCCGGCTTCTTCGATGCCCGGTATGAGCGCCTGGTTCACTATCTCCAAAGGCTTCCTGCCCTCCTTAAGAGCGTTTTGTATCAGGCTGGTTATCCCGTCACGGTTACCTTGCAGCACCGCCTGCTTCAGAGCCTTATAATCCTCAGCCTGCTGATCTGGTGCCGCGGCGGGAGCGGTTATGTTTTTTTCGCCGCCGGCTGATTCAACCTTACTATTCTTAAGCAGCCCCGGAATATTACATTGCTCACATATCGGATGCGGTACACTTACGGCCGCCTTGTAATCCCGGTAATAGTTAATGAATTCGTTACAGTGATTATCCCGGTTGAGCAGTACGCCGGCAGCCCGGATAATGTCCATCATGCGCTGGTCAAATGGGTTCAATATAGGTAAATCCAATCCGGCGGCAAAGGCCATGGCCAGATAAGCAGAATTTATTATTTCCCGCGCCGGCAAGCCATGGGATACATTGCTTACTCCCAGTACCGTCCCCAGTTGCAGTTCATTTTTGACCGTGCTGAGAGCCTTAATCGTCTCCATTACCTGGGACTGTTCGGCACTGGCGGTTTTAACCAGGCAGTCAATGTATATATCCTCATCCCTTAAGCCATGTTCCTGGGCCCGCTTATAAATATGGCGGGCGATGGCCGCCCTGTCTTCAGCCCGCTCCGGAATTCCATTTTCATTCAGACATAACCCTAAAACGGCTGCTCCATACTTGCGGGCCAGCGGCAGTATAAGGTCCAGCTGTTTATCCTCGCCGGTGGTGGAATTAATCAACGCCCGTCCCACAAAGTTTTTCAAACCTTCCTCAACCGCCTGTGGATTGGTCGAATCAATGGAAACCGGTATATCGATCGCAGTTTGAATATCTGCGATGGCCTGCTGCATCGCTCGAGGCTCATCTATACCCGGAACTCCCATGTTAACATCCAGGACCGGCGCACCGCAGGCGGCCTGTTTGCGAGCTTCTTCAACCACAACCTGCATATGGCCTTCTTTGATATCCTGGGCCAACTTTTTCCTGGCGGTTGGATTAATGCGTTCCCCGATAAAAGCCAGGGGTTGAGTATTACCCAGAATCACATGCCGGCTGCGCGAGGCCAGCGCAAAGATTTTCCGTCCGGTACGCTGGGCCGGCGCAAGTCCTTTTAATACCGACGACATGGCCTGAATATGGGCAGGTGTAGTTCCACAGCATCCTCCGATAATGTTGGCTCCGGCATCTCTGAGCTTCAGAGCATATTCCGCCATATTCTCCGGTGAATCAGGAAAAACCGTATCTGTTCCGACCAGCCGGGGCAATCCGGCATTGGGCTCAACGGACAGATAGCAACTGGTATATTGGTTCATCATAGCAATGACCGGCAGTAATTCACCGGCTCCCCCGGAGCAATTGGCCCCTATGGCCAGAGGCTGGAAGGCTTCCATTATCACCAGGGCCGTTATGGGGTCAGTCCCCATCATGGTACGCCCGCTGTTTTCATAGGTCATATGAGCAATAACCGGAAGGCGGGTACAATGTCGGGCTGCTGCCAGTGCGGCCCTCATTTCACCGATGTCACTCATAGTTTCTATGGAAATCAGATCTGCCCCCGCTTTCTCACCAGCCACCATCTGCTCCGCAAAAGCTGTGAACATATCATCAAAATCGAGTTCGCCCACCGGTTTCAGCATTTTGCCGGTTGGTCCGATGGATACCGCTACCAGTGCTCTGGATCCCGCACTTTGTCTGGCAATATTAACGGCAGCCAGATTTACTTCTTCCACCCGGTCGCCTAAACCATATTCAGCCAGCTTATAGCGGTTCGCTCCGAAAGTATTGGTCTCTATGATATCTGCACCAGCTTCAATATACTGGCGATGAATATCGCCAAGCACTGACGCATGATTTATTCCAAACATCTCAGGGCATTCCCCGGGTTGCATTCCTTGCTGCTGGAGCATGGTTCCCATGGCGCCATCGAGTATAAAAATTCTTTGCTTAAGCATCATCAGGTCTATATTAATAGACACAGCACCACTCCCTTTACTGGATGATAGATATTTTACCCATCTGATAAAAAAGTTTTTATCAGGGAAACGCCTGATTCATTGCGATTGGACGGCTTACGGTCCAACTGTACTTAGGTACCCTTCGTCAGGGGATAAAAAACGGTATAAAAAAAACCCTCTTTAATAGAGGGTAATATAAGCTACTCCCTCTCATCTTCCAGGAAATCATTCCTGTAGGAATTGGCACCATACCGTAAACGGCGGTTGCCGGGTTTCATCGGGCCCATCCCTCCACCTCTCTGGATAAGAGTTTATTTATTATTTTGGGTGCGCTTTTACAGTTTAGCACTTTACTACTGGTTTGTCACCAACTTACAATCCAATTATTTTTCCGGGGCTTTTTCTTCTGCTATAGTTTCAGTCTTTTCCGCATCGTCAGCTACGTCTTTCTTCACTTCGGCAACCTTTTTGGAGGGTTCGTCGTCATAGCGCATAACGTTTTCCAGATCACGTTTAACCTCGTTGGTACCCTTCTTGAATTCATTCATAGCCTTTCCCATAGATTTCGCAACTTCCGGCAGCTTTCCCGGACCTACGACGATAAGGGCAATCGCCAGTATTAAGATTAATTCCCACGGGCCAATATTACCAATAAATGCAAACATTTCTTCCTCCTATTATGCCATGCTTTATCTACATTAATATATCTTATTTTACATATAATTGCTTTATAATAGCAATACCAAGAAAGAAAATTCACAGCAATTATTAAGATATCGTATCTCCCCACCTCTGCCCTCTATTACTCAGAAAAAATATATAGCCCACCGGCGGTGGGCTGAATTTAGTGTGAGATTATCTGATAGTTGTGGGTATAAATGCATCAACAATACCAACCACCAAAGCGGTGAGCAAGCTGCCTAATAGAGTCACACTTAAATAAGACGGAACGATAAACTGAGCCAGGTATATAACTACTGCTGCAGTTATAAAGCCTACCAGGCCACGACTCCGGGGTGACACTTTATCTCCCAGCACCAATTCTACCAGATAGCCCAGTATAGCTATTACCGCTGCTGCAATTAGAGCCCCAGTAAATCCTTTTACAGTTATGCCAGGCAGAACCATACCGATGAGCAATAATACTATAGCGGATACTACAAATCTAACTATAGCACCTATCATGTTATAACCTCCTTTTTTTATAGCAAATATCTCTTAACTTCTAATAGTATAATGTGCATATAAGCTATAAAAATATGCATGAAGGAATTATCCTATTTTAATAACACCAATAAAAAAAGTAGTTTTATAATTAACAATTGCAGGGGTGGGGTGTTAATATAACCGGGCTAACAAATTTAGCATATCGGTGGGCAAAGGAACCTCAAAATGCAATGGGGAAAGGGTGCGGGGCTGCAAAAAGGATATCCGGCCGGCATGAAGGGCTTGATGACTTATATGCGAAGATGACTGTCCATAGACTGAATCTCCGTAAATAGGGTATCCCCAATAGCTCATATGGACACGGATTTGATGGGTGCGTCCCGTTTCCAATCGAAGACCAAGCAAAGTAAAAGCGTGATATCTTTTAATAACTTCAAAATGCGTTACAGCTGGTTTGCCAGCGGTATCAACCGTCCTTCGAGCAGCACTGCCCGGTCGGGCCGGACCAATCGGCAAATCTATACACCCGTGCTCTTCCTGCACCACCCCTTCCACCAGGGCCTGATAGCAGCGCCGAACCATACCTTGCTTCTGCTGTTTGAACATGGCCTGATGAGCATATTGGCTCTTGGCAATCAGCACCAGACCTGAGGTGCCTTTGTCCAGGCGGTTGACAGGACGGAACAACCGTGATTCTCCACGTTGAGACCAGTAGTAGGTAACTGCATTGGCCAGGGTTCCCTCCAATCTATTCTTTATCGGATGAACGGCCATTCCTGCAAATTTGTTAATTACCATCAGATCGATATCTTCATATATAACATCCACCGGAAGGTCCTGGGGCAGGATATGACTGGTTTCGTCCAGATCCAAATCAACCGTTATCCGGTCCCCCGTTTGAAGCAGATAGTTGGTGTGAGCCACCTGTCCATTGACCCGAATTTTTCCCTGTGCCTTCAACCTTGCCAGTAAGGCATGAGAAAGCGGCAATTTCTTTTTGAACACATCCCGCAAATAAGTCAATTTATCTTCTGCATCAACTACATAAGTTATTACGTTTTCACTCATCAGAGTCCCCCGGCTTTTTACTTTGCTTAGTATAATATCACAAAACAATTAAGAAGTTGCGGAATTCAGAACTTTATGCACGATCTTCTTTATAGAAACTGGTGATGATTACATAGCCTAATATAAAAACTAGATTAAAAAAAAAGAAAGGAAACAAGGAGAATGTCCCCTTGCTTCCCAGACTGTTCTGAATTATAAATGTCAATTATGATTTATCGTCATTGAGGCCTTCTTTGAACTTTTGGATAACCAAAATCACCCATCCATAAGCGAATACAAGGAATCCCGCTATTGATAAAGCATTAAATTTTGTATATGAACTAATCAAAGAACTCAGCCAAAGAATTATCGCAATTACAATTATATCTCGTATCCGCTCTTTTCCTATTTTAACCGTAGATGCTACATATAAATAATAAGCAATCGCAATTAAAATAATCGGGAATAGATAACGAAGTGGGATTCCTGACCACAACTGGGTATAACCCCCTTATAATAACTAGTTAACAGTAAAATAATTAAACGTAATATTACGCTTTGTCCCATCCAACTCAGTATTCAAAAAATCACTCATAGCTGCAGATGCCACTGCACTAGCCTCAGTATTGGCTTCCCATGTTATGGCATATCGATGACCACTGGTTAAGTAAAAAGATTTACTACTTGACTTGGGTATATTGTCAAAATATCCAGAGGTTGCAGAGAAACAAGTTTGCTCATTTGATGAACCGTTGCTAGTATCGGTAACAATAAGTTTAATATTGAGATTACCTCCAACGATTCGTCCTGTAAGGTTATAGTTAGCACCAATAGTATAGGTTCTACTTTCTGATGGTGTATAATATATCCATCCCCAACCCCTTCCCCATTTGGAACCATAAATTTCAGCAAGAGATCCGTTTTTGTTTACATCCAAAAAAGTTTCCCAATAACTATCACTATAACCTGCTCCAGAACCACCATGGGATTGATCTCGACCAGTCATATAATAAGTAGACATTATTGAATCTGATGGTTGCGTATCCATAGTCGCCTCTTGTATTATACGGTTCATTACCTTAGCATCAGCCTCTTCTTTTTGTTGTGCAACTTCCGTAGCGATTTTTTCCATATCCTGAACAGTAACGCTACTTGAATTATTTTGACTAAGACTCTGATTAATAATTAAATCACTCGCGCTAAGATTGTCTTGTATAGGTTCTGCCGCTCCAGCAATGGGTGCCATCAAAAAAAATAAACAAAAAGTTAAAATAGTAGTCATACAAATCCTGTTTGCACCATTCAATTTAATCATACTATAAACCTCCTATCTCAATATTTGAATTATTATCATTTGATTTCTCCTTAAATCTCAGTATTTCAAAATTAGATCCAGAAGCTGTTCCTGGTAAGCTCCTGAGGGAGAAAT
>ENA-UOOE01000594-UOOE01000594.1-fermentation-metagenome-genome-assembly--contig:-NODE-594-length-34569-cov-14.577795_pt1 | contig 34569 bp, 35 predicted proteins | sample MGYA00245776_ERZ724021 | MGnify/ENA primary metagenome ERZ724021 (study PRJEB28704, sample SAMN03018321) | fermentation metagenome | biome: anthropogenic terrestrial biome; feature: soil; material... | reverse complement strand
ACCGTAGGCCCAGACCCTATCAGAGCTGAAGGTATTATGAGCAATTATACCATAAATATTTAGGCCTCTCTATCCCATTTAAAATTTTTATAATTAATTTACAGACTTTATTCTACAAAAGAGTTTCTAATTTAAAATTAGAAACTCTCTTTATATCCAATAGGAATGTTCTATTTACTTTAATATACCGATGTTTTGATAAAGGTTTTTTTACATAGATACATTTTCCTATTACATATAAAATTTTATATAATTTTTTATATATTTTAAGTAAATCTCTTTACTTGTATATCTAATTATGATATAATAAAATAAAAACTGATAAAGGGACTGATATCATGGTTAAAGATGAGAATATTACTGTTGGTCAAAATTTAAAAAGAATCAGAAAAGAATTGGAATTAAAGCAATATTCAATAACTGGCGGAAAGATTACAAGAAATCTAATAAGCCTCATAGAAAATGATAAAACCCCATTATATGAAGATAATGCAAAGATAATTGCAGAAAATATGAATAGCAATGCAATGGAAAAAAATATGAATATATATATCGAGCCGGAGGATATATTAGATCCAAAGCGATATGATGCTAAAAAAGATGCAGATGTATATATCGAAGGATTGAGGAAACGTTTGGAGGAAAACCATCTTGAAATCAGACCTGAAGAACTGCAAAAAGTAGAACTGTTCTTAAATAATTGGAATCTAAGCGATAAGAAGATAATAATATATGAACTCTGGGCAGATATGTATTATAAGGCTCGCGATTTTGAAAATGAGCATATGTATTTGACAAAGGCTTGGGAATACTCCTTCATGTACCCGAAGAGAAAAGGAAACTACAGAATAATATCAAATCTAATATCCAATTGTATCAACAGCGGAAAATATGAAGAAGCAATCAGACTCGGAAATCTCGGGCTTTTAAGCCAAAAAAATTTGACGGACAATGATAAAAAGGTATTCCATTACAATAATGCCCTTGCCTACAGCTATTTAAATAAATTTGATGACGGATTAAGAGAATTAGCAATTGCAAAAAAATATAATTTGAATGCAAACGACAAATTGGAACGAAAGATATTGGTTTCGGAAGGATTTTGTTATGTAAAAAAAGGAGAATATGGCAAGGCTTTAAATGCTTATAATCTTGCATTGAGAATGTTAAACACTAACAAAAATTATGATGAATTATGCTTAATCTACACAAATATGATGGAGGTTTTCGTAAAAAGTAAAGACAGCAAAAAAATTTCCGAATATTTAAATCTTGTTATTAATTTATTGCATGATTTAGAAGATAACTCTTCTTATATAATAAAAATTTATTTAGAAATAGCTAATGCATATCTTTTCTTAAAAAAATACAATTCCTCGGAAGAATATTTATTAAAGGCTCTTAAAGTAACACGAATTAACGATGAGAAAGATTTGCATTCAAAGATTCTATTAAAATTATTTAATTTATATATTGAGAAAAATGAGATCAAAAAAATTGATGATCTTATGGAAGAATTTGTTCAGGAAGTTTCAAACATTCAAAAAGACGACAGGTTTGTTTTATTACTAAACTTGATTTTATATAACAAGGAAGAAAAAAATAAGGATTTTGTTCAAAAAATACTTAATAAAGGAGGAAAATAAAAATGAAAAAATGCAGGAAATTATTTGCAGTATTATTCTTATCACTTATACTATCAATAGGCTTAAACATAGTAAGTCCTTCAACAATACTTCCAGATCCGGAAAGAATAAACAGTATAATTATAGTAAATCCCTTAGGAATACTCCCGGATCCGGAAAGAATTTAAATTTCAAAACTCATTGTGCTTAACCCCCATTTAAATTTTTTTACTATTTAACTAAATCTAAAGATCAAAGTACCTGTCCCCCTTTTTGAGGACAGGTACTTTGATTTTCACCCACTATTTCATCGAATTGCAGATGGACTCTGCCAATTTATCGAATTCCCCTTCCTGCTCTTTTTTCATAGATGATTTAATTTCAAGGGGCGTACCGACAATTTCCATGTTCTTCATTCCTTCAAGGAGTTCCTCCATTATTTTTACAGCTCTGTTAGCCCATGTACCATTGCCGATTAACGAAACTTTTCTCTTTTGAAAATTCAATCTCGCCATTTCACGGATAAGAAATTCCATTCCATAATATAATCCCATATTATAAGTGGGAGAACCAAAAACAATGTTGCTGTATTTCCATGCATCCGCAATAATGTAGGAAGGATGAGTTTTGGAAACATCATATATTCTCATATCTTTAACTCCCCTTTCCGACAATTTATTGGCAATAATACTTACGGCATTTTCCGTGTGCCCGTACATAGATGCATAAACTAATATAACTCCCTGTTTTTCCGGTTCGTAGTTACTCCATTTATTGTATTTATCTAAAATATAATTTAGATTTTTCCTCCATATGGGTCCGTGAAGAGAGCAAATCATGTTTATATCGGTATCGGAAAGTTTTTTTAATATATTCTGTACTTGAGGCCCATATTTTCCTACAATATTTGTATAATATCGCCTTGCTTCCGAAAGATAAACAGGCTTAAAATCAATCTCATCACTAAATATGTTGCCGTTTAAAGCTCCAAATGTACCAAAGGCATCGGCGGAAAATAAAATTTTCTTCTTTGTTTCATAGGTAAACATAACTTCAGGCCAATGAACCATAGGCGCAAAATAAAACTTCAAAGTATGTTCTCCCAAACATATTTCGTCCTGTTCCTTTACTTCATAATAATCATTTTTTTTATCAAAATTAAAGAGCTGTTCTATAAATTGAAAAGTTTTTGAATTACCGACAATCTTTACCTTTGGATATCGGAATACAATATCTTGAATATTGGCACAATGATCCGGCTCCATATGATTAATAACCAGATAATCCAATGTCCTTCCATTTAACACATGTTCAACATTTTCCAAATACAAACTGCTGATAGAAGAATCTGCAGTATCTAAAAGAGCTGTTTTTTTATCCAAAATTAAATAGGAATTATAAGAAATACCGTTAGGCAATGGAAACATATTCTCAAAACGCTCCAATCTCCTATCGCTGCCTCCTACCCAAAAAATTTGAGGACTAACTTCCTGAACACAATACATAATACTCCTGACCTCCCACATAAAATTATTTCTATTATTATTTGAATTTCCTTTTCATATATTCTTCAATATTTATTTTAACATATTAATAACGGATTTCATAAACGGCACCAAATCCTTGGGAGTTCTGGAAGTAATTAAATTTCCGTCTACTACAACTTCCTTATCCACGAATATTGCTCCCGCATTTGTCAAGTCATCCTTTATGGATATAAATGAGGTAACCTTTTTTCCCTTTAATTTACAGCAGGAAGCCAGCATCCACGGACCATGACATATAGCTCCTATGAGTTTTCCTTCTCTGTCCATTTCCTTTACAAATTCTACAGTTTCCTTACATCTCCTCATGTAATCCGGAGAATATCCACCAGGAATTATTACGCCGTCATAATCTTTGCTGCTTACTTCTCTCGAAGCATGAGTACTTTTCACGGGATATCCGTTTTTCCCTTTATAAACTTTATCTTTTTCCGTTCCTACCACATCAACTTGATATCCCTCCTCCAAAAGACGATAATAAGGATACATAAGCTCCATATCTTCAAATTGTTGTTCTGCGAGAACAGCTATTCTTTTCATATTATAAAACCTCCTTAATCTCATTGATTTCACTTATCTCTTTAATATCAATCTTACCCTAACTTTTATGCTTGAAACATTAAGCTCCTAATCTTAAGATTAAGAGCTTTTTATCAGCCTTGATTCTTCTCATAAGGAACACCGTCTGCAGCAGGCCCTGAAGATTTCCCTACAAAACCCATCAGGACTATTATTGTTAATACATATGGTATCATTGCAAGAAGTTGAGACGATATTTGAAGTTTTGTTCCTCCTAAGTACACAACCAATCCTTGCGCCATTCCAAACAAAAGACAAGCCCACATTGAACCTTGAGGTTTCCACTTTCCGAAGATCATAGCTGCCAATGCTATAAATCCCTGTCCCGAAATAAGTGTAGCTCTAAAATTTGAAACCACCGCTATACTCATTGCAGCTCCTCCAAATCCCGCAAATATTCCGGATAAAATAACCGAGATATATCTTATTTTAAAAACATCAACTCCCAAAGTATCTGCCGCTCTCGGATGTTCTCCGACAGCTCTTATTCTCAGCCCCAGCCTTGTTTTATATAAAATAAACCAAAGAACAAATACCAGGATAAAGGCCATGTATACCGTTGCATACTGATTGAACACCAAGTCCATAAAGCTTCCCGGAGAAAATATTCCATTTAAAGGCCTGGGCATCTTATCTTCCAATTTTATGGTTAGAGTCATTGTCGCCCCGTTAAAAAATATTCTGCTTAAGAAAAGAGCAAGTCCGGGACCTAAAAAATTAATGGCAGTTCCCGATATAATCTGATCGGCGCCAAAAGTGACACTTGCTATGGCATGAAGAAGAGCAAGAACTCCCGCCGATAATCCTGCCGCAATAAATGCTAACCATGGACTATGGGAATAATAGCATACTGTTGCTCCTATGAATGCTCCCATGGTCATCATACCTTCAAGGCCTATATTAACTACTCCCGAATTTTCAGATATTACTCCTCCTAAAGCCGTATACATAAGAGGTGCGGCATACATTAAAGTGATCCCGATTATAAGTCCCAAATCATTTATCAGATTCAACTTTTTCACCTCTCTTCACAATCTTAAAATTTCCTTTTCTATCAACTATCATCTGAACAAATTTAGGCATAGCTATAAAAAATACTATAGTACCTATCATTATATTTATTACTTCGGAAGGTGCTCCCATTATAGGCTGCAGCTTATGGCCTCCATAAGTTAATCCTCCGAATAAGAGCCCTGCAAATATGCAACCTATGGGATTATTCCCTGCAATAAGAGAAACCGCCATACCGTTAAATCCATTGCCTTCCATTGCGGCGAGAACAGATATTTCATTGGAAACTCCAAGTACATGAAGAGCTCCTGCCGCTCCTGAAATTGCCCCTGATATCATCATAGCCACTACTATATTTCTTTTAACATTTATTCCTCCATATTCTGATGCATCCTTGTTGAATCCGACTGCTCTCAGTTGATATCCCAATGTGGTGTTATTTAATATATAATTTATAAGAAAAGCCAATAATATGGCAACTATAAATCCTATGTTTATAGGAGGATCAATAAATCCACCGATCAACGGGTGATTTGATATCCAAGTTCTTCCGGCCTCTGTAAGTTTCCAATTAGTGAGTATACTGCTTTGAGCACTTTCAAGAATTTTATATGATGCCTCGCTGTTAGGCCTTTTAAATTTATCCCAAAATATAACATAATTATTTAAATAAAGAGCTATCCAATTCAGCATTATAGATGTAATTACTTCATTAATCCCAAATTTTGATTTTATGGCTCCTGCAATTCCTCCCCAAATTGCCGCTGCAATACAAGCTGCAGAAAATGCAACTATTACATGTACAATAGGAGGGAGGTGCCAAAAATAACCTACTAATGTGGCTGCCATTGCTCCGATTATAAACTGTCCTTCCGCACCTATATTGAATAATCCCGTTCTAAAGGCAAATGCTACAGAAATACCCGTAATGATAACAGATGTAGATCTTATTATTGTCCAGGAAATATATTTTGAACTGCCAAAGACTCCGGTGATCATTATCCAATATGCTTCAAAGGGATTAAATCCGCTTACTCCAAGTATAATTGCTCCTACTATCAAACCAATTAAAATTGAAATAGCAGTATATTTAAATCTGTTTTTTTTCATCTTCTGAACCTCCTGCCATAAGGTATCCCAATTTTTTCTCATCAACTGTTTTGGCATCTAAAACATCAACTATTTTCCCATTAAATATTACTGCGATTCTATCGGAAAGATCTACTATCTCATCTAATTCAAAGGAAATAAGAAGAACTGCTTTACCATTATCCCTTTGTTCTACCAAGTACTTATGAACAAATTCTATAGCTCCTACATCAAGCCCTCTTGTAGGCTGAGCCGCTATAAGTACTTCCGGATCATTGGATATTTCTCTTCCGATTATTACTTTCTGCTGGTTTCCTCCTGAAAGGGAGCCCGCCTTTGAAGTTTCATCTATAGGCCGTATATCAAATTTTCCTATAATTTCTTTCGCATATTTTTTTACTTCTTCTCGATTAATTCTTCCTTTATAAGAAAACGGCTCTTTATCATACTTTTCAAGAATCATATTTTCCGATATATCAAAGTCTAATATTAAACCTCTTCTCTGCCTGTCCTCAGGAATGGCACACATTCCTCTTTCTATTATTTTTTTAGGTATGTAATTAGTTATATTTTCGTTTTTTAAATAAACTTTCCCTTTCTCAATTTTTCTTAATCCCATCAACCCTTCAATTAACTCGGCTTGTCCATTTCCGTCTACTCCCGCAATACCCAATATCTCTCCTTTATGAAGGGTAAGAGAAAGGTCATTTACCACACTTAAATTTCTATTGTCCTTGATTACAATGTTATTTATCTTAAGTATTTCTTCGCCTTTTTCTTTCTCTTTTTTATCAACTTTAAAACTTACTTCTCTCCCAACCATCATTTCCGCTAATTCCTCTTCAGACACATCTTCAACTTTTACCGTGCCAACCTTTTTCCCTCTCCTGATAATAGTACAATAATCCGCTGCTTGTTTTATTTCTTTTAATTTATGAGTAATAATAATTATTGTTTTGCCCTGTTCGGTTAATTTCTTCATTATCTGAATAAGTTCATCTATTTCCTGAGGAGTCAATACTGCTGTAGGCTCATCAAGTATTAAAATATCCGCACCTCTATAAAGAGCCTTTAATATCTCAACCCTTTGCTGCATACCCACAGTTATATCTTCAATTTTTATTTCGGGCTCAACAAAAAGTCCGTATTTTTTAGACAGCTCTTCCACTTCTTTTTTAGCCTTATTCATATCCAAATACCCTGAATCCTTAGAACCCATTTTTTTGGTCGTTTCCATGCCTAATATTATATTTTCCACTACAGTGAAGGTATTTATCAGCATAAAATGTTGATGAACCATGCCTATTCCGTTTTTTATCGATACATTTGGATTTGTGACATTTACTTTTTTTCCATTTATAAATATTTCTCCTGATGTAGGCTGGTATAATCCATAAAGAATATTCATAAGCGTAGTCTTGCCTGCTCCGTTTTCTCCCAAAAGCGCATGAATTTCCCCTTTATGAACTGTTAAATCTATACCGTCGTTTGCAACAAAATTGCCGAATTTTTTAGTTATCTTTTTCATTTCCAGGACTTTGGTTGAAAAATCAATCCTATTCAATAAGGTTGACCTCCTATCTTTAATATCAAACAGCCCAGGCATTTGCCTGAGCCGCCTATCAATTTTTATTGTAAGGTTTTTATAAACTCCTTGTAAGTATCTTCATTATACGGAACTACAATTTTCCCATCTATTATATCTTTTTTCAATTGCTCAACTTCGTCAAGTATTTCCTTTGGAACGTGTTTATCCGAAGTCGGAGCAATATCTACGGCTCCTTCTTTCAACCCATAAACTACGGTAGTCCCTCCTGGGAACTTACCTTCCTTTAAATCTTTAACTACATTATATACTCCGACATCAACTCTCTTCATAGCAGATGTAATAACATTATCCGGAGCCTTGAAATTCTGGTCCTTGTCAACACCTATTGCATACTGGTCCTGTTCTTTGGCCGCTTCTATAACACCGTCTCCAACTCCTCCTGCCGCATGAAACACTATATCCGCTCCCTGCTGATACATTGATGTCGCTATGGCCTTCCCTTTTGCCGCATCAGTATAGGATTCCGCATATTGTCTCAAAACTTCCGCATCCTTATTTGCATATTTAACTCCTGCCTGATAACCGTAATCAAAAGCCCATATTACATCTCCTTCCATACCGCCTACAAAACCGACTTTGTTCGTCTTTGTCATTTTTCCTGCTATGTACCCTACTAAGAATGACGGCTGTTCTTGTTTAAATACTATCCCAACTACATTATCGGGAGTACCGCCTGGAGTATCATCATAAGAAAAATCTACAATAGCATATTTTATCTCTGAATTCTTCTCAGCAGCCTCTTTAATAGCATCCGACAACTTATAACCGATACCGATTATCAGATTGTTTCCTGCATCTGTAGCTGCCTCAATATTAGGTTGAAAATCCGCATCTTGATGAGATTCCTGATAAGATACTTTCACACCCAATTCTTTTCCTGCTTTCTGTAAACCTTCCCACGCCGATTGGTTAAAAGATTCATCATTTACTCCGCCTACATCAGTAACCATGCTTACCTTTAAATCTGAATTTCCACCATCTTTAGAACATCCTACAATACCTAAGACAAGTACCGAGATAATTAAAATCGATACAATTTTCCTCATCTTAACTCCCCCTCTAAATATATTAACTCATATTTCTATTCTACATATCTTTTATAATTCCTGCTCTCTATCCATATATTTTAGCAAAAATGTTTTCAGAAGTTTCGGAAAAACAATTAACATTGAATATTTGATTCTCTTGATATATATCCTTCCTTTGACAAAATATTCACAGCCTTCGGCAGTTTCTCCTCATTAACCATTAATATAGGTCCCGTACATCCCATTCCGCTTTCTGCATAAACTCCGTTTTTCCACAAAACTTTTACTGCATTTTCCAACTCCATAATATCTATCCCCGCAATAGACCCTGTAACTACTTCTTTCGATGGAGCTTGAACTTCTTCATACTCATTTTTGTCTTCTTTTTTTGTATCCTTTGTCACATCTTTTAAAATTTCTTTCAATCCTGCATTGTTAGCTCTTGAAAATTCTTCTTCTTGTTTCTTTCGAATTTCTCCGTCTATTATATTTTTTCCGTACAATATGGCATTTTTAACTACTGGAGCTCCTGATGCTCTTGATATTATAAGTATCTTCCTGTCATACCCTTCTCCTATACTCGGCCCATATCCGTAACCCAAAGATTCATAGCTGCCTCCCGTTGTAAATGACGAAAATAATTTTGAAAGAATATTTCCCGTCAAAGTATCGGTAACAATTACATCAGCCGAACCTGTAAGAAGATCATTTCCTCTCATGATACATCCTCCGTCGGCTCTCATGGATTCGGCAAAATTAATTTTATATCCGTTGGAATTCAGCCTTTCTAATGCCCTCTCAACTTGATTTGCCCCATCTACATTTAATATGCCTACTTTGGGATCTTCAATTCCCATGGATTTAGCCGCTATTATACCCAATATTCCATTTTTAATCATAGCTTCAACCCTATGAGATGATGAGGTTCCTGTGGTTGTGGCTATAAATATTTCTTTTCCCGTTCCCGGGCTTACAGTTCTTCCTACAGTCGATACCCCAACCGGAAAACTATAATGCATGGTAACTGCACAATCTATTTTTCCGCTGTCAAGAAGTTCTTCCATTTTTTTATATCCTTCTTCTTCATCTTTTACTGCTTCTTGAATTAAAGAACTGTCCACTTTTGGTCCTATCAATATTACTTCCACGGTTTTATCTGATTTCTGTGCCATCTCCGCACCTTTGACTACATTTTCAACTCCATGTTCACTGCCAAAAGTTGTTATTCCTACTCTTACCTTTTTGCCTGTACTTCTGCCTTCCAAAATATCTGCCATGTCGTTAAAAATCTCACCTATCATTTTATTTACATTGTCTGACATTTTATCACCTCTAATCATCTATTAAATGAGATGCAAAATCTCTCATAGCTTCTGCTATAAGTTTTTTAATATTTTCCTGGGAAACTTCCTTGTCTTCCTTTTCAATTCCATGATTTTTCTCTATAACTATAGATACTCCGTCGAATAAATTAGTCATTCTTCCAAGGAAAAGACTTCCCTTACCTACTATCATGACTCTGTTAATGTCCCCCGCAAGGATGCCTTCTCTTGCAAGTCCCACATATGGCACGCCCGAAGGAATATGACCTTGAGTTGGTGCCCATCCTTCCATTCCGTGTTTCTCAATGAAAGAATTTATTTCCGTCCTTTGAATATCATTTCTCTTAACTCCCAATGCCGCTATCATCTTATAATTAGCTTTCGGCACATCTCCTGCTCCCGCAGGTTTCGTTATATCCGGATTTTGCATTTCTACCGAATATTTATCTATATCCGTAATCTTCAGATTTCCTCTATCCAGAGGTGCGGTTACCAAGGAAGTAATTACTGCCTGAGGCGAAGAACCTGTTCCTACGGTATGTCTCCCGACTAAATCCGTTCTCAGTACGGGATTTACTCCGTCATTTTCTCCTATGAGAATTGCAAAACCTCCCAACACATCCTCCAATATGGGTAATCCCTTTTTCACATGATCTTTCCCGTTCATCCCCAGTTTAGCGGTTGAACCTCCGCCAACCACAACCACGTTCTTATATATCTTTGATTGGACTAAAGCAGCAGCCTCTATTATGGAATGGGTAGGACCTGCACAAAAGCCTCTCGTATCTGAGCCCGTAGCATTTATAAATTCTGCTACTTCGGCTATGGATTTGGCAAAATTTCCTCCTCCTCTTTGATTCATATCACCGCAAGCCTCTTCCGAACATTCAATTATATACTCAACGTCTTCAGGATTGATATTATTCTTGTCAATCAGATTTAATGCTGCTATCGCTCCTGAAGCTTTAACCGCAATGTTTTCAAACATTACATGAGCACTTAGATTGATGTCAATATCATGAGCTCTCTTTATACAGCCTACAAGTTCATTATTGAAGAAAAGTCCTTCTGCCCCTTGCTCGTTTATTAATCTCTCTATTTCAGTTTTTTCTTCTCCTTTTTTAATTTTTGAAACCAACTCTTCTTTTATAAAATGATGCTTCAAAAGTTTTTCTTTGGCACTGTTGCTGAAATTATCGGTGAGCTTTACAAGATCAAAGGTATCAACTATCTTCATAAAGCCTATAAATTCATCTTCCGGCATTATTTCTCCAAATTTTCCTATCTTATTTGCTTCTTTCACTTTTTTATCATACCACGGTTCTCCATAATTTTTTAAGTCCTCCGGAGTGATATTTCCAATATATGTTTGGTTAGGAGGATAACTAACAACGTCTTCAAAGCTGCGAAGATGATTTGGCAGCTCTTTCAGATAATCTGAATTTGGATTTATAATCCTTTCTGTTGTCTGCGTTGTACCATTGTGTATAACCATATCTGGAGTATGAATCAAGACATACCCGGCTCCTTTAACTACAGGATAATTCATATTATTACACCTCCAAAAATTATATTACGAAAATTATTAAAAAGGCTTTTATCGAAACATCAATAAACTAATGAAGCCTTTGTTGAAACCCACTTAAGGTCAAATATATATTAATGAAAATTGGATTTTCCTATGGGTTATAAGAATTATAGTTTTTAAATGGGTGATAATTCTACCACCCATTTAAAAACAAATATATTATTCTTCAAAAACAGTCTGTTCTTCTACTTCTGTTGATAAAGCCTTCAAAGCTCTTTCTACAAGCTTTCTTCTCAATTCTTTCTCCTCTTTTTTGTCCAGACTCGGATTCCCAAGAGGATGAGGAATTGCAACTGTAGGTACTATTCTGTTAGCTCCTACAGTTAAAGATATAGGAACTATAGTACACATATGAACAACAGGAATTCCTGCTCTTTCAATTTCCTTCACCATTGTTGCACCGCAACGTGTACAGGTGCCTCAAGTGGAGGTTAATATAACTGCATCTACTTTATCTGCCACCAAATCTTTTGCAATATTCGCCGCATATTTTTTTGCATTGGCTACTGCTGTTCCATTTCCGACAGTAGCATAATAATATCTATGCAAGCTTCCTATTTTACCTTCTCTTTCCAAATCCCTCATTATATCCACAGGCAGAACCCTGTCAGGATCGTCATTGGCATATACAGGATCATACCCGCCATGAGCTGTCTGATATGTTTCAGAGGTTAGATCATTTACTCCCTCGATATCATACTTCCCATATTTAGATGCACTGGAAGATTCAATATGATCGGGATTTCCCTTTGGAACTATTCCTCCCGATGTAACCAATGCAATTTTAGCGTGAGCAATATCCTTTATAGGAGGATTCGGCTTAACTCTGTCAAATTTCGGCATAGGAAATTCTGTTGTGAATTCCTCTCCCTTTAATTTTTTAATCATCATATCTACTGCTCTTGCAGAACCTCGTTCTTCTGCAAAATAGTTTTTCCTGATTCCCCGCGGTATATATTCTTCTTCTTCCGGCATTCCTATTTCTTCTCCCTTGGCAAGCTTAAGTGCCAAAGGAACCATTTTCTTTACTGCGTCTCTCATTCCTGCAGCGCTATTTTTAGTTGATACTATATATATACTTTTCTTAAACATATCTGCTCCGGGATTTTCTACATACATTCCGGTTAAAACAGGTATTCCAAGTTCTTTATATACAGCATCTGCTATTGTGCCGCAGGCAACTCCGTATCTTCCTGCATTGAAAGCCGGTCCTGCTATAAACATATCCGGATTATAGCTTTTTACCATCTTAATTATTTCAGCCTTTGCTTCTTCAATGTTTTCGTTGAAATAACTGTCGCCGCATATAATTGTGGCCACTATCTCAACTTCTCCCTTAAAGCCAGCATTCAAAGCCATACCGGGACCTACAAACCCTTTTCTTATTTCCGGTTTATAATCAGCTTTTTCTTCTCCTCCTATACCTGCAAAAAACTGATTTATATAGTGAACAACTTTAATCTTTCCCATTATTCTCACCCTCTCCTTTGTCCACGGGGGCACTAATCTTTAAATATTGTATATTCATCTCTTATAGTTTTAACTTCTTTCCTTATTTCATCTACGTCTAAAACCATTTCCATCATTCCTATTTGCTCGTCATAAACTTCGGGATTAACTTCCTTTTTAAATTCCGGTTCTACTGCATGATAAACTCTGAGTCCCAACTGGACTCCTGCCAATGGACCTGCATAAGTAGGATCACCAGCTGTAACGGTTTCGGCAGCTAATCCGGCAGCTTCTGCTTCTGCACCGCCGATTATAACTACTGTATTTTCCGGACCGTATTTTTCAGCTAATTCTTTAACCCTCTTCTGATTCTCAAGATCCATTGCTCCTGCTGCAGTTCAGACAAAGCATTCTGTTGATGAGAATACAACTTCGCATCCTGTTCCCTTTAGACATTCTTCTATTGCGGGACCCGGTATACCGTCTCTGTCTCCGATGATTATAACCTTTTTCCCTTCCAACATTGACATGTTCTCACTTCCTTTCTTCTACATATTATTAATATCCTTTTACCGACATTTTATTAAAGCCCATTTCATTAGTAGCACCAGTAATAGCTTGAAGTTCTACTACTACGGAACCGTCTTTATTTAAATTACCTACAAATCCTCCGGCTATGGCTTCAACCTGTCTTATATCCCCTATGACTTTTTCCATTGGAGGTAGTGTAATAAGTTCATTTGCATTGCCTCCCGTTACTACAGCATTGGCCGATACGTCTGCATCTGCCAATGACTGGCTTGCTCCGTCTCTTCCGGCATATTCATCGGTAATTATTACTGTTTTAATTCCCTTATTTTCTATCTTCTTGCAATTCATAATAAGATCAGTATCGGGATTTCCAAATCCTTCTTGGGAAACAATTGCTCCGTCTGCTCCCAAATACTCAGCTAATTTTGCTGTCCAATTAGAAGATCTCTCTTTATCTGCCAAATAAACATTTTCATTGGTTATTATTACTCCTACAAAGTTAAGTTCCTTTCCATGTTTTTTAAACAAATCCTCAATTACAGGATTGTTTAAATGATGGTAGGTAGTATTTTTATCGCAGGCAGAAACACAATTCCCGCTGATTATAGCCCCATCCATCAATTCTGTAGGATACACTATCGTAGGAACCATACGCTTTGCATCTACACCATAAACATAAGTATCATGAAGCAATCCTTGACTTTGAAGCATTAAAACATAAACTACTTTAGGTAAATCAGGATATGCTTTTATGCCCTCCAATAGAGGTAATGTCTCAAAACTTTCTACCTTATCGGGAACTAATTGGGAAGCTGATTTCCCTACATAAGTTGCGGCTTTCAAACCTGCAATTCTCAGGGCATGTTCATATTCATGTTGTTTCAGCCCTTCTTTAGGTTGAAATGCCAATACTATATTATTAAGCTTTGAAAAAGGAGTATATTCTGCTCCTACGCCGGTCATGTCAATAATGCCTTCCTGAAATCCTACTATCTTTCCTGTTGTAACTATAGCGCAGCCTTTTAACACATTTGTTCTGCCACTTCCGACGGTTTCCACCTTTGAAATTACTCCCGGAAAAATTCCTCCTGCACCTTCTACTTTAACTCTCGGTTCAATGACATCTTTTACCGGTGTAATTCTTATGCTTTCTCCCGGTCTTGCAAGTTCAACTTTTACATCTTCTATATGCTCGTCTTCTTTTATTAAAGATATCAGTTCTTCCTTATTAACATATAATACTCCATTTTCCACTTTAGTTTCCTTGCCAAACTGAACATCTTTAATAAATATATAACCCAGATCAAGCTTCATATATTTCTTCACCTCCTTAGTTGTTTAAATATATATTTTAATTCCATGAAGGAATTAAAAACAATTTGAATTAAATATATTTTTTGATCATCTCTTCTACAGATTTTACGGTAGCATCATCTTTTATCTTTTCATCAATTTTTTCTCCGTCTTTATATATAGCTATTACAGGTAATCCCAAAACCTTTTGCCCTATAGCGACTCTTCTTGCTTTCGTTATATCCAATTCACAAAATTTAATCTTATCACCATATGTTTTTTCCATTTCTTCAACATGAGGTTTTAATGCCTTACATGGTTCACAACCTTGAGACCAAAAATCTACCAATGCATAACCCTTTGACTTTAATACTTCTTCTTCAAAATTAGTTTTGTCAAGACTTAACATTATTTATTCCTCCTCTTTATTATATTTAAACATCAAATGTATCCGCAATATATTTTTCAGCTTCAACAGCTGCTATTGCCCCATCGGATGTTGCGGTAACTACTTGCCTCAATGACTTCACCCTGCAGTCTCCCGCCGCAAATACTCCGGGAATATTCGTTTTCATATTTTCATCGGTTTTTATATAACCTCTTTCCATGTCCAATATTCCTTCAAAGAGCTGAGTTACAGGATTGTATCCAATAAACACAAATATGCCGAAAGTACCATCGTCTTCATCTGCAAATATTTCTTTTTCCTCTCCCGTTATTGTATTTTTTACAATCATAGACTGTACTACTCCATCGCCTTTTATTTCTTTAACAGCTGCATTCCACAAAAACTGAATCTTGGGATTCTTAAAAGCCTTTTCCTGAATTGATTTAGCCGCCCTTAATTTATCTCTTCTGTGAATTATTGTTACTTTTCTTGCAAACTTAGTAAGATACATAGCTTCTTCTACAGCCGCATCTCCTCCTCCTACTACAAATACCTCCAGATCCGTAAAAAAGTCGGCATCGCAAGTAGCACAATATGATACCCCTTTCCCCGTGAATTCTTTTTCTCCAGGGCATCCAATCGGTTTGGATTTTGCACCTGTTGCTATTATTACTGCCTTTGCTTTATAATTCCTTTTTTCTCCCTTAAGTACCTTTATCTTTCCATCAATTTGAACTTCCGTTATCGTATCAAGAGTTCTTTCAGCTCCAAATGCATCTGCTTGTTGAACCATTCTGGCGGTTAAAGACGGTCCGCTTGCATTTTCTATAGAACCCGGATAATTAGCAACTTCTTCTGTCATCACAATTTGTCCTCCGGATTTCTCTTTTTCCACTATAAGTACATTTAGCTTGGCTCTTGCACCGTATAGTCCGGCAGATAATCCGGCAGGCCCTGCCCCGATAATTATTAAATCATAAACTTCTTTCATCCTTACATCCCTCCCAACATATACTATATGTCATTATAATAATTAAATCTATCAATGTTAAAAAAAATTAATTTTTAAAATAAATTATCCTTTATTGCAGAGTTCATAAGGGATAAATCTATTATCTGAAAATCCTTAAGGACACTTTCATTCCATTTACAAGGCCTTTTTCCCTTCAAAAACTTTTCAGCAGTCATAATACTGTTTTCAATAATTGAGAGGGAATCCAAGTCAAGTGCATCTCCATAGCACATAATAATAGATTTATATGGAGTTTCATTTGGCTTTACGCTTCCTGACAGAGGATGAGTCCCAAGTTTATATCCTAAATGAATCTTATCCCTTGCATATTTTAATATACCCAATAAATCAACACTGAAATATTGTACTTCAAACTCTTTATAATATCTATCTCTCACCATTGGGTTGTTTGTCAATATAAAAAATTTTTTCATATAAATTCTCCTTACTAACCAATTCCGGGGAAATCCAATTGTCTTAAAGCTTCATAAAGAATAATATTTACCGAATTAGATAAGTTTAAAGATCTTTTAATCTCCAATCTCATGGGAATTCTAATAGTCCTGTCCCAGTTTTTAGACAACAACTCCATAGGAAGTCCCCTTGTCTCCTTGCCAAATACTAAGAAACAATTATCAAAATACTTCATATCCGTATATCTTTGCTTTCCCTTAGTAGTTGCATAGAAAAACATCTCTCTATCATATTTATCTAAAAGTTCTTCAATGCTATCATGATAATTTATATTTACAAGATTCCAATAATCAAGACCAGCTCTTTTTAAATGTTTATCATCAGTGGAAAACCCAAGAGGTCTTACCAAATGAAGAATTGATTTTGTAAGAGCACAAGTTCTTGCAATATTTCCTGTATTTTGAGGAATTTCCGGTTCCACAAGCACTATGTGTACAGACATACTATCTCTTCTTTCCAAAATTGTATTTTACATTAAATTTTCAATTATAAATCTAATTATTAAGAACGTATCTTTCAATAGCATTTCCTACTCCGTTTTCATCATTTGTGTCGGTTATAACATCTGCACTTTTCTTTGCTATTTCCACTCCATTTTTCATTGCAACAGACAATCCCGAAAATCTAAACATGGATATATCATTTTCATTATCTCCTATTGCCACAACTTCTTCTTTTTTTACTCCTAAGATATTGCATAATTCTCTGAGAGCGGTCCCTTTGGACACTCCTTCATTCATAACTTCAAAATTGTTATACCAAGAACTTGCAATTTCAATTCCGTTTAATCGAGATATTTTTTCTCTGAAAGACATTAATTTATCTTTATCATCCTCAATAAAAGTAATTTTAAATATATCGATATTTTTATTTCTTATAACTTCAACAGGATTATCGACTACTTCAATATTTATTTTATCTTTACCTTGCAGGCTTTGATTATTCTCATAATATTTTAAAGTTGCCTTAGTCATACCCGTTGAAAAGAAAGTATTCTCATTATAAAAATGGTAATACATGCCTTCCTCTTTCCCAACCTCAAATACTTTTTCACCAATCTCAGTGGGAATGGGATTTTTATATAGGACCTGTGAACCATCCTGATTTGATACATATCCGCCGTTGCAAGATATAATCGGAGTATCTATCCCCAAACCTTTGGCATAATGCAGTCCCGAAGTAAATATTCTTCCTGTAGCAAGAACTATTTTTATTCCTCTTTTTTCGGCTTTTCTTATAACATCTTTATTTTTTTCAGATATCCGTTCCTTACTGTTTAAAAGAGTCCCATCCATGTCTATTGCAATTACCTTATACCTCATTGATATACCTCCTTAATAATTTTGAACAAATAAAGTATAGCATAAAATTAGTAAAAATTTAAACCAAATCTTAAATAATAATTAAATGAAAATGATTTCCTAATAAAAATAAATCAATTCATAAGAACTAAAAGGTATCAACCGGGTATCTTAATAAAATCTTCTATACTATTTAATATGATGAGTCCATCTTTTTTCATCTGAAACAGAAGTTTTTCTCCCTCTTCTTTTTCCGTCCAGTCCATTCTCTTATAGCCTTTGGACTTTTGTATTAAATATACTTTTTTACCCATTTTTAATCCTTCATAGGCGCTCTGAAGATTCTTTAAATTTCCTCTTCCATAAGGCACATCACTTAATATTACTATTTCAGATTCTTCTATGGATTTCATATTCTTTTCAAAAGCAATTTCTCCTATTTCATTAAAAGGCTGCTCTTCTATCACTTTTATTGATAACCTCTTTGCCAGCTTCCAATCACTGTCTCCTATATTTATAACTCCCAAAGTAATATCAAAATTCGCTTCTTCCAATTTGCTTAATATTTCTCCTCCCGTTCCTCCGCCAGCTATTACATGAATCTTTTTCTTTCTAATTTTCTCTTCAGCCTTATTTAATTGAAGAGGTACTATATAAATGCTGTCAGTATAAGGGTTTTCTTCAACTATTGAATTTAAATTATAGGCTTTTTTTATGTTTTCTCTGGTTATGACGTTCTTTGGAACTCCTTGAGATAATATTTTCCCTTTGTCCATAAGTATTATATCATCGCTGTATCTTAAAGCCAAATTAATATCATGGATTACCAATACAACAGTAGTTCCTTTATTTTTATTAAAATCTTTTAAAAGAGAAAGTATTTCTATTTGATGGTTTATATCCAAATGACTTGTAGGTTCGTCCAAAAATATTATTTCCGATTCTTGAGCCAGTGTTCTTGCAATAATTACTCTTTGTCTTTCCCCTCCGCTTATTTTGTTTATACTTCTGTCTCTCAATTCAAATATATTAGTTAGTTTCAAACATTCATTGACGATTTCCAAATCATTTTCCTTTTCATTTTGAAATCTGCTGATATAAGGATATCTGCCCATAAGAACTACATCAAACACGGAAAAATCATAAGGAATATATGTATTCTGAGGAACAAGGGATATCTTCCTTGATAATTCCTTTGTCTTGTATTCCCTTATGTTCTTCCCATCCAACAATACCTTCCCACTATCAGGCTTATATATATTGCACAGATTGTTAATGAGAGTGCTTTTCCCACAGCCGTTGGGTCCGATTATACTTACAAACTTCCCCTTTTCTATATTAAAGGATACGTTATTTAATACTTTTTTATTTTCCATATATCCAAATTCTAAGTTGTTAACTTCCAAAACATAAGTCATTTCTTTCACTCCTGAAATCTATACGGTTTTTTTCCTTTTTCTCAATAAGTAAATAAAAAACGGCCCTCCAAACATAGCGGTTATAATTCCTACAGGTATTTCAGTAGGAGAAATTACAGTTCTCGCTACCGTATCTGCAAATATCATAAACATTCCTCCTACAAGAGCCGAGCTGGGCAGAAGTATTCTATGATCCGGACCTACAATGAGCCTTACAATATGAGGAATTATAAGCCCTACAAATCCTATTATACCACATACTGAGACTACCGAAGATGTTATAAAAGCACATATAACAAGTATATAAATTTTGGTTTTCTCAACTTCCACCCCCAAACTTTGAGCTGCCTCTTCTCCCGTAAGTATTATATTTAAATCTTTTGCAAAAAAAGTAAGAATAATCATAAATATTATAACCGGAGGAGAAGTTTTTAAAAATGGTTCCCAACCCTTGCCGGAAAAGCTCCCTAAAGTCCAAAATATAATTTTGGACATATCCTTGGAATTTATCACCATTATAAAAGACATAACAGCCGTAAAAAATTGTCCTACTGCAACACCCGAAAGCAGAAGGTTATCTACCGGTATTTTATTTTTAACTCGTGAAATAAAATAAACCAAAAAAGCCGCGGCAATCGCTCCTATAAATGCTCCAATGGAGACAGAAGACATTCCCAGCAAACTAAAATCAATCTTCGCCACTATGGTTATAGCGGCTCCCAGAGCCGCCCCTGAAGATATTCCTATGATATAGGGATCCGCCATGGGATTTTTAAATATTCCCTGAAACGCCGCTCCCGATATTGAAAGGGCTGCCCCCACGATAACTCCCAAAAGTACTCTGGGGAGCCTTATATTGAGAATAATAATTTTGGAAGAATCAGATATATCCGATGTATCTATATTATCACCCAATACAGGAATTTCTGATAAAATTATCCTCACAGTATCTACAACTTTAATATTTGCACTTCCCATTGTGGAAAAAACAGCAATTAAAAGAATAAGTAATATAAACATTAATAATATAATTTTCCCGTAATTCTTTCTATTCATCTTAAGTCTCATAATATACCTGCTTTATTTATTATTTGAAAAGTTCCGGATGTATTGATTTTGCTATTAATTCAAGGGCATCTATTATTCTCGGACCAGGTCTTGAAACTATATCCGGATCTAAAAGATAAATTCTGTCATTTTTAACTGCATTTATATCCTCATACCCAGGTCTTTTCCTAATGGAATCAGTGGTTTTTTCTTTACTGTCCTTTGAAACCAAATACACATCAGGGTTTCTTTCAACAAGTTGCTCTAAATCAAATTGAGGATATCCTTCCGCTGCGTCTCCCGCGATATTTTTCCCCCCAGCCAAGTTTATCAGTTCGTCCATAAATGAACCCGGACCTGCAGCCATCAAAGGGTCATACCATATTTCATAAAAGGTACTTATTTTTTTCGCATTTTTAACCTTTTCCACTACAGCATCTTTTCTTTTTTCCATCGAAGATACAATCTCCTTGGCTTTTTCTTCAGTATTTGTTATTTTACCTATATCAACAATAGTATCCTCAATTTGCGATACGTTTTCCGGTTCATAGGACACTAAAGCTATTTTAGCTTCTCTCATCTTATTATTGGTTTCCTCATTTCCTTGTCCGTACTGTATTACCAAATCAGGTTCCAAACTAATAATTTTTTCAAGGTTTATATTTTGGTAAGAACCAACTTTTTCTTTAGATAAAGCTTCTTTAGGATAATTACAAAAATCTGTAACTCCGGCTATTTTTTCTCCTAATCCCAATGCAAAAAGAATTTCCGTATGGCTTGGAGCTAAAGACACAATTCTTTTGGGCTCTTTTTCGATTGTAACTTTATTTCCAAACTGGTCTGTTATATCTAAAGGATAATTAACTTCCTTGTTAGTTTTCTCTTCACTTTCCGAGTTGCCTTTTTCATTTTCGGCATCTTGTTTTGTACAGCCCGTTCCAAAGGAAAATATCAATACTATCGTCATAAAAATCAAAAACAACGATTTAATGCCGTTCTTCTTCATAATCTATTCCTCCTATTTAAAAAAATTATCTTTTCATCTCCTTCCCGAAAATCACCGGTAGAATAATACTCTTAATCAAATAAAATTTTATCAAATTGAAAGGGCTAAATCAAGGATTCCTTGGTTAAAAATACTTTTTTATTAATGTTTTTATTAAATAATATTTTGATTTCATTTTTATTATCAATATAAATAAGAACAGCTCTGGCATCTTTTTCTTTTATGGGATTTAAAAAAATATTGAAATCTTCTTTTTTATCAGCATACAGAAATGATAAATAATGATTTTCTTCTAAAAATTGCGTTGAAATTTTGGAATCTTCCATATTAGCAGCTATATCTGCCCTATTGATATTTGAAGAAATGAGAACATATATACACTCCATCTTCTCAGTCGGTATTTCGGCTGCTCTTCTTTTTCCAAGAATATCGGATATATAATCTCTTGACCCACAGAGGATATCCCCATGGTCTCCTTTAATTTCTATCTTTTCCCCACAAAAAGCAGAAGAACTGTTTAAAGTTACGGTTCCGTCTCCCAAATTTGTAACCAATGCAAATTCAGGTTTTCCATCAGTCCATTCATTTTTGTATTTGTCATATTCTACAGTTAAATATTTGCTTGTCCTTTTTCCAATGCCCGATATCAGATAAGTTTCAAAGTTTTTAAGTCTTTCTTTTGAAAGATCGTTTAAAAAAACATTTTGACTGTTCATATTCCTTACAGGAATGAATTTATCCTTTTCCTGACCTTTCAGTATCAAATAATTCCCATACTCATTGCTTGGAAGCAAATCCCTTACTCCCGGAAAGGTCTCCCTTAGCAAATTCACATAATCCATTTTCTTAAAAATCTTAAAGTATATTCCAAGTCCTGCTTTAAATCCTTTATACAAGAGGTTTTCTTCCAAATCAAAGTAAGGAATCTTACCTCCTCCCCAAAAATAATAAGATTTAACAACACCTGAATTAGGCGTTCCGATCATTATAATTTTATCTACATCATTTCTATATCTTTTCCCTTGAATATATGCTCTCGCTACCAGCCCTCCCATACTATGGCAAATTAAATTTACCTTCTTGCTGCTGGAGATCCTCTTGGCTTTTTCAATGGTCGGAATTAAATATTTTTCACTTGAGAATTCACATGTATTCTTCCAATCATAAAAAGCTATAAACAGGCTCTGATTTTCTATATATCCCATGCTTAAAAGGGTTTTTATAAAGGGAACATATATCTTTGAAGCCAATCCAAAGGAGAACTCTCCTGTTCCCCTTATAACATCGTTTCCCATAGAACCAAAAAGTCCCGGTATAAATATTAAAGGATTATCCATATACACTCCTCCATTAATTTTTATTACCAGGATATTCTTTTTAACTATGGTTTAGAATAATATTTTTTAAATCTGATTTTCATTCATTATCAGTTGTATTTGCTTTTTGGGCTCTTCCTTCCCTTACCAGATTCCATTGATCCCTCGCCATTTCTTCAATAACAGGATTTTTATTGTTTCTGCAAACGGTAAATACCGTATTGAACCAATTCAATGCCTTTTCATTTTCTCCAAGCCTTCTTGACAATTCTCCTATTAAATATGATAAAGTTACCTCATCATAGCCGTTCTCCCTTAAATCTTCCTTATAATAAGATTCTTCAAATAGATCTCTTCCGTATCTTAGAAATCTTTTCTCTTCATTATCAATTCCCTGTATTCTATACAGCCAGCCTATTCTTAAGCAAATATTTCCCAATTCAACTTTACTCTTCTTTATAATTTCTCCGCAATATAAAGCTAATTTATAAATATTTACCGCATCTTCGAAAGATCTTTCTGGTTTCAGATCTCTTTTGTGCCATTTAGGAGTTACATTTCTCAATATAATACTCTTCCCGGAAGGCTTTATTTTATCAAATCTCTTCTCCATAGCAGCATATCCGCAAAACGGACATAAAAACACTTCATATTTTAAGGGATGTTCTTCTCCCTTATAATAATTTAAAAAATCCTCGTCTCTTTTCACAAGTTTTAGTTTAGATGTTTTAACTTTAGTCGTCATAAATTCTTTATTGCATACGGGACATTTAACTTTTTTTTCGTATATCATTGTTTTGTCAACCAATTAATTATATTCCTCCTAATTTATTAATCATTTGTACAAATCCGTGAAGTTTATTGATCCTCCGGTATTTCTTCTTCTATATGAGAACTGTCCAAACTTTCTTCCTCTGTAAAGGTATTGGATGCATCTTCCTTCTGTGGGTTTACTTTGTATATATAATTTTTAGGTGTATAGAAATCTGAAGTAATAAGCTCTTTTTTTGTTACTTCCCCATTTTTTGAAACAACTTTATAGGTTTTCACCTTGTACCCGTTTCTACCTTTTTGAACCAGCTGTTTAGTCCCCGGTTTTAATGAAGTATCAACAACCGTCTCTTCTTGAGCCTGAACTTTTTCAACCGGATCTGAAACTAAATCAATATCATAGTCTTTAACATTTCTATCTCCATAAATATATACATATACTCTGCTGCCGGAAACTCTCGTATAAATATATATGGGAAAATCAAATTCATTCTGAAATTTCAAATCCAAATATCCATATGAAACCGCCGCATCATGGCCGTAATTTACATAGGTCGCCGGTATGGAATGATGATGCCTTTCCATTATATTTATATCGGCACGGACCAAAGCATTATAAAGGGTTGTAGACATCTGGCACACTCCGCCTCCCACTCCGGGAGTAAACTCTCCCGATACTATGACATTTGCCTCCTTATATCCGAATTTTTTGTCCCTCGGGCCTGTAATATTATTAAAAGAAACGGATTCTTTAGGCATAATCACTTTATTATTTATTGATTTGGCAGATATAGTAATATTCTCGATTCTATCCCTGCTGCTCCCCTTGAAAGAAGTGGAGAATTCCCCGATAACACCGTTTATCCTTGACAGAAGAGCTTTGGTCTTCGTCGGAACTGATTGTTCAACATCAATGGTTATTTCCTTTAAATCATTCATATTGTTTTCAATATCTTTAATCAGTTTTTCCGTATTTACTTTTCTTCCTGTTGTTTCTTCCGTAATTGAAAAATTTTTTCCGTTAAAAGAAATATCGGCATCTTTTCCTTCCATATCTATAGCCTGAGCAATTCCTTCAACTGTTTTTTTTATCTTCTGGGGATTATATGTCCATTGAAGCTCTATTTCTGCACCATGTTTTTTAGTATCATATATATCCCTAATTCTTTTTAAAACAGAACCGCTCCTTCCAATATTGTGTCCTTCTTCCACTCCCTTTTTATAATCATAATTAAATTCCAAATCTTTCAACATGATTTTATACGTCTTATTTTCATATCTCAGAGTCATATTTTTTTCTTCTATTTGTTTTTCCAACTTGTCCTGAAGAAATTTTAAGGCTTGTTCCTCATTCATATTTCCTACGTCATAGTTGTTAATCTTTACCCCTTCATATATTGTTTTAGTATTCAACTTAGAATATAAAACAAAAAATTCTATTCCAAATATTATAACTATAATTCCAAGTATAATCAAAAGCATGTTTTTTATTTTTGTTTTTTCCATGACAAACCTCCATCTTTTCTATATTGCTTTTACTAAAATTATGATATGTATTAAAAGGAAAAAACAGAAGATAAAATTTATTTCTCCCAGTATAATTCAATATGATCTCCATCTTTTAATCTTTCCATATATTCGGGAGTTTTATTATTTAATTTCAAGATTAATCTTCCCTGGGGGTTTTTCAAATCAAAATCTATATAATCAAAAATATCAACAAAAACAAACTCACTTTTATTATATTCAAACTCTTCTTTCTTGCCATTGATATTTAGATATATCTTTTTATGTGAAGAATTTTTGTCTTTATCGTCCAAATTAAAATCTTTCGTCAAAATTACGTCATTATCTTTCAGTAAATAATTTTCATCAGCTTTTTCTCCATTGACATAAAGCTCTAAATTTGAATCCGTTAAATTCATATACTGAATCAAATCTCTTAGATATCCTATTTCTTTATATTCAATTTTATCCTCATCTTTTATTTTAATATTTTCTTTGATTGGTATATCATTAACTTTTACATCAGAAATCAAACTTATCTCCCTTTTATTTAAAGTTACCATTCTTCCCATTGGAATACAATCAAAAAGATATACTTCTTTTTTCTTGCCCTTCATACTTTTGGTAATATTTATTTCATCATTATTTCTAAGAACCGTATTCAAATTTGCAATTTTATCATTTACATATATAATCGAAGGAACGCCGGCTTCTCCTTTAATAACTTTCTTGTTTCCATTTACATAAAAAGAAGTTTCTTCTCCCATATAGGGAATTAAATCTCTGGGATCAAAATTAACGAGAATAAGTACATCAGAAACCTTTATATTTTCCGTATTAAAAATTCTTATTTCTTCCCTATTCAAATAAACTTTTAAGAAATTCTGGTTTGTATTATTTATTCCTTCCATTGCAATTCCTATTGGAGTAATAATGTCAGGCCCTTTCAATCTTCCTGTTAATCCTTCAACATTATCTATAGAGTCCGCATTTTTAACAACTACTCTTTCCTTGGGAATATTTAAATATCCGCTGATACTCTCCTTCAAATTAGGGAGCTGACTGCTTCCCCCAATAAGGAACACCGCACTTGGGGCTTTCCCGTTATATTCAAGTATCTTTTCACTTATTTCTTTTGCCAAATAATTTATAGTATCTGATATGGAACCGATTATTTCCTCCGTTGAAATCTTATGGGTAACGCCTACAACATCAGAGAATTCATGCTTGTCTTTCTTGTTAAGTTCAATTTTCAGTTTTTCTCCTGAATTGAAATCTAAAAGATAAGTCTTGCATAAACCCTCGGTTATCTCGTCTCCGGCTATGGGAATCATGGCATAAGCTATTATCTTGCCGTCTCTTGTTATGGCAATATCGGATGTTCCCGCTCCAATATCCACAAGAGCTAAATTTAAAAGCCTTAAACTCTCGGCTATAGCAACATTAATAGCTGCAATTGGCTCCAAGGTTATATTTTCAACTTCCAGCCCCGCCTTGATTACTACTGAATAGAGGCTGTCCACCACTATTTGAGGAAGAAAAGTAGCAAGAATTTCAGCACCCATAGTGCTCCCCTTATGTCCCTCCAACTTTTCCATATAAACACCATCTAAGTAATAACTCATTACACTATATCCCACACAATAATATTTTAATTTTTCTCTGCTTTTCTCCTTGTCTATATATTCCTGAGCCCTCTGAATACTTTCCAGTTCCAACGCTCCAACCATATTTTTATCTATTTCCATTGTAGCATCAATATCTTTATCCAATCTTACTTTTTGAGATATCAATGACCTTCCCGCAGCAGCTATAGAGGCTTTTTTTAGCTGAATCCCCAATTTGCTTTCCAAATCCTTTTTAATTTCAGTAACAATTTTAGTTACCCCTTCAATATCATGGATTTGTCCGTCATACATATTTCTTCTGTTATGTTCCATAATGGAATTTGCGAGTATGGTAAATTTACCATTTTCCGTTATTTTTCCTACTATACCTATAACAGTTCTTGTTCCTATGTCCAAAGAAAATATTAAATCATTCATCCCTTTATCAAAAGTTAGCATTGAAAACAATCCTTTCTTTTTTATAATTTCTCTATAGCGAACATTCTCATGTGAAATTATTCTCTGATATTATCTTTGTAATAAAGGCAGTATTCATTTATAGGACAGATTTCACAAGAAGGCTTTCTCGATTTACATATTCTTCTGCCATGAAAAATGAGAAGATGGTGTGCCTTAGACCACATTTTCTTATCTATATTATTCATCAACTGCATTTCCGTCTCGTATACATCGTTGCTATCCGCCAGGCCTATTCTGTTTGATACTCTAAAAACATGAGTATCCACAGCTATAGCATCCTTTTTGTAAGCATTTGAAATAACCACGTTAGCTGTTTTTCTTCCGACTCCGGGCAGTTTCATCAATTCATCTCTGTCATCAGGCACCTGCCCATTATATTGTTCTTCTAACATCTTACATGTACCTAAAATATTTTTGCTTTTATTCTTATAAAATCCGCAGCTTTTTATCTTTTCCCCAAGCTCTTCTTCAGAAAGAGATAAAAAATCTTTAGGGCATTTATATTCTTGAAACAATTTTTCTGTAACTTTGTTTACCTGTTTATCCGTACATTGAGCTGAAAGAATTGTTGAAATAAGCATCTCAAAAGGATTTGAAAAATTTAGTTCGGATTTTGCTTCAGGATATGTGTTTTCTAAAATATTCAACACAGTCTTTATTTCTTTATCTGTCAATTTTTTATTCATATTTATCACCTACAATATTTCAATATTATAATCAATAATTTCCATTCTGCTATCTCCATCTATAAATTTTATTATATTGGAAACCATTTGATTAGCATGATTTGTATTATTCGTAACACAAGCAAAGCCTATTATTGAGACCTGCCAGCTATCGTTTAAATCTAATTCGGCAATTGATACATTAAATCTGGATTGAATTTTCCCTATTATGCTTTTAATAACATGCCTTTTATCCTTTAAGGAGTTCGATTCAAATATTTGTAACTTTAAGGTACAAGCACCTATAACCATTTTTGCCTCCTCACATATGTTTATTACTCTATATATTATAATTATATATTAGACTATTTATGAAAAAAATAAAAGAGGGGATTTCCCCTCTTTTTAATTACCCAATTATATGCATTTTATTCCCGACTTTTTCAAAGGCATCTACCGCCCTATCAAGCTGCTCTTTAGTATGAGCGGCCGTTACCATACATCTTACTCTTCCGGTTCCCCTCGGAACTGTAGGAAATACTATTCCTGATACAAATACTCCGTTATTAAATAATTCCCTGCTAAACTCCATTGTCTTCGATTCTTCTCCTATTATTACAGGAGTAATCGGAGTTTGGCTATGGCCTGTATTAAATCCTAATTTTCCGAGTTTTGCTTTGAAGTATTTGGCATTATCCCACAATCTATCTGTATATTCGGTAGATTCCATAAGCATTTTAATGGCTTCAATGATAGCACCTACTGCTGCGGGAGGGAGAGATGTACTGAACAATACAGGTCTTGCCCTATGATTTAGCCATTCATACATAGTATTGCTTCCTGCTACATAACCTCCCAATACTCCTATAGCCTTAGACAAAGTTCCTATAGAAAAGTCAATTCTTCCATGAAGTCCAAAATGATCAACCGTTCCTCTTCCGCTTTCTCCCAATACTCCGGAACCATGAGCATCATCCACATAAGTCATTGCCTCATATTTTTCAGCTAATTCTACTATCTCCGGAAGTTTAGCAATATCACCATCCATGCTGAATACTCCATCAGTGATAATAAGTATATTCCTGTATTTATCCCTATTGGTTTTAAGTACCTCTTCCAAGCTGTCCATATCCGAATGTTTAAAAATAGTTTTTTTAGCTTTGCTCAATCTTGAACCGTCAATAATGGAAGCATGATTTAACTCATCGGAAACAATTAAATCTCCTTCTTCGGTTATGGCTTGAATAGTTCCTGCATTACAATTAAATCCGGACTGATAAACAAATGCTGCTTCTTCCCTCTTAAATTCAGCAAGAATTTTTTCAAGTTCTTCATGAATATCCATGTTTCCTATAATAGTCCTTACGGCTCCGGTTCCTGCTCCATATTTTTCAACAGCCTCAATAGCTGCTTTTTTAAGCCTTGGATGATTTGCAAACCCCAAATAATTGTTGGAAGAAAGATTAATAACTTTTTTTCCGTTAAGCATTACTTCCGCATCACTTGGGCCTTGAAGTACCGGTAATTTTCTATAAACACCTTGATCCTTAAGTTGTTGAATCTTTTCCTTTAAAAATTTAAGTTCATGAACATTTTCCATCTTTTTTCCTCCTTAAAATAAAAAGGTTTTCAATACTCTAAAAACAGTATATCACAAACTCTCATATTTTTTAATAAATATCATATTTTAAAATATCTTAATAATTTTTCTATTTCATCAATATCAATTCTATCCTTTATGCCATCGCCAATAATTTCTTTTCCTAATTTCTTATCTATATTTAGCAGACTCCAATATATATATTTTCTAAGATTAAAATCGATATTATTTAAAGACAAAAGCTCTTTCAAGAAAGAAACATTTTCTCCTTTTTTCATATTCCCCAAGGCTATAATTGCATTTCTCCTCAAAGTATTTCTTCCTACCCAGCTTCCCGCCATATTCCCGTATTCATTTTTAAATTCCCTATTGGATATCTTAAAAAGTTCTTTTATATCTATATAACCCTTTGTCCTTAAAGGCAGGAATTCCTTATTAGAACTTTCCTCCGCATATTTATTTTTAGGACATACCAATTGACAAACGTCGCATCCGTATACGTTGATCCCCATTTTCTTTCTCTGCTCATAAGGAATATCTCCTTTGGTCTGAGTAAGATAGGATATGCATTTCTTAGGATTTAACCTATATGGAGCTTCCAATGCCCCTGTAGGACAAGCTTTTAAACACAGATTACATTCTCCGCAGTTATATCCTTCAATTATTCCATCTTCTTCAATATCCAAGTCAGTCAGAATATATCCTAAAAAAATAAAGGAACCAAATTTTTCATTGATAATGGTACAATTTTTCCCGTAATATCCTAAACCGGATTTTTTAGCAATTTCTCTGTCTACAAGAGGACCCGTATCTGCAAAATAAGAATAATTAAATTTTACTTTTTTCTCCATTTCTTCAATAAGTTTTTTCATCTTATTATTTAAAACTTTATGATAATCCAATCCCCATGAGCATCTGGAAAGCTTTCCCTTTAAATCAGTATTTAAATTTTCATTATATTTTATATTATATGAGAGAGCAATGGCTATAATACTTTTACAATCGAGAAGTATAATTTTAGGGTTTATCCTTCTCTCTATATCTTTTTCTTCAAATTCCGTCGAATATCCTAAATTTTTTCTTTCCATAATAAAATCCTTAATATCAATTAAAGGACTGCTATCCGTAAATCTTATCATATCAATATTAAGTTCTTTTGATTTATCCATTATATATTTTTTTATATTCATATCCATTCCTCTCTAAATTTTCTTAATAATATTATAACATAAACATATATGATTTAATTTTGCATAATTTGACTATACCTTACAAAGAACAATATGGTATAATTATTTTTAGTAATAGAAGAAGGAGTAATGAGTATGCTTAATTTTAGAAAAAGTATCGTAAAAAGATTTGATTTTGTTCTCTTCATCACCGTCATACTTCTATGCATATACGGTCTTGTAATGATAGCAAGTGCAACTAAAAGTTTTGAAACCAGCCGTTTTATAAAAGTACAAACTATTTCTATGATATTAGGAATCGGCTGCATTATAATATTGGTAATAATGGATTATAGAATATTAGGCAAATTGTATATTCCAATTTATGTGTTTTGTAACATACTCCTTGTTGCGGTACTTATCTTCGGAACAGGAGATGAATCATGGGGAGCAAGAAGTTGGCTAAGCATAGGCGGATTTCGATTTCAGCCTTCGGAAATCGTAAAAATCGGATTAATTATATCAATATCAAAATTTATAGATAATAACAAAAATGATATAAATAACCTCTGGACATTATTAAAAATTTTATTGTTCGCCGGAGTCCCCATATTCCTCATATATAAACAGCCGGATCTCGGAACTGCCTTAGTATTTGTGTTTTTCATAATAATAATGCTTTTTATTGCCGGGCTTAATATAAAATACTTTGTATACACCATCATCGCGGGAGTTATAAGCCTCCCTATATTATGGTTTTCCCTAAAGCGCTATCAAAAAAACAGGATTTTAAACTTTTTAAATCCGCAAAATGATACAAGCAATACCGGATATCAAGCATGGCAATCAAAAATAGCCGTGGGGTCCGGAAAAATACTGGGAAGGGGATTGTTTAACGGGGTTCAGACTCAATTCGGATTCATTCCGGAAAAACAAACGGATTTGATATTTGCGGTTATAGGGGAAGAACTCGGACTTGTCGGTGGGCTGGTTCTTATTGTACTTTTCGGTATTATGATGTACAGACTTGTAAAGATTGCCAGGAATACTACCGATTTGTTCGGTTCCTTAATGGTAACAGGAATAACCGCAATGCTTTTCTTTCATATATGGGAAAATATAGGTATGACTATAGGCTTAATGCCTATAACAGGTATTCCGCTTCCCTTTATAAGCTACGGCGGGACTTTCCTTTTGGTAAATATGATTTCTATAGGAATTGCTTTAAGCGTAGGGGTTCATAAAGAAGGTCTGAATTTTTAATAAAAAAGGCTTCCATCGAATTATTAATACATTGAGGAAGCCTTTTTTTAGTCTCATCTTATAACTTTTCTATTAAATGTGTACATCTAATTTTTGCCATATATAATTGAAATAATGCCTGAATTCCGGTGATTCTCTACATTTCATGGGTGTTCTTATCCCATCGGGGCAGGTTAATTTTATATCGATTATTTCTTTTATTGTAGCCGGTCTGTTAGTAAGTACTACTACTCTATCAGCAATAGAAATTGCTTCCGATATGTCATGAGTTACCATTAATGCTGTTTTTTTCTCTTCTTTTAGTATTATTCCTACTTCATCCGCAATAGCCAGCCTTGTTTGATAATCGAGAGCTGAAAAAGGTTCATCCAATAGAAGTAACTCCGGTTTTACAATCAGAGTTCTTATAAGAGCGGCTCTCTGTCTCATTCCCCCTGATAATTGCCTTGGATAGCTGTTTTTAAATTCCGAAAGTCCGTAAGCATTCAACATTTTTTTTGCTAACTCCTTGTCCTCATCACTTACTTTCCCCTGAATTTCCAATCCTATTAACACATTTTGAAATATTGTTCTCCATTCAAAAAGATGATCTCTCTGAAACATATACCCTATTTTTTCAGTTCTTCCCGAAAGTCTTTCCCCGTTAATAAATACTTCCCCTTTAGTCGGTTTTATAAGTCCGGCAATAATTGACAAAAGAGTAGACTTTCCACATCCGCTTGGTCCAATAAAAACTACTATTTCCCCTCTATATATATCTAAATTAATATTATCAATGACTTTCGTTTCACCTTTTACAGTATGATAGTTCATACTTATATCTCTTATTTTTACAATCTTATTTTCATCCATCGGCATCTACCTCCTTTATGTCAGTACAAGATACTTTATAGTATTCATTTAAAAGTCAATATGTGAATGGGTTGTTAAGTCATTTGAAAATTTAAAATAAAATATCTTCAAAGTAGATATAAAACTAATGTTGTAATATAATTAAATTAGTTATAAAAGTGAAAAGGAGGGTTTTTATGAAAATAGTAATATTGGAACCTTTGGGAATTCCTGAAAAAGAAATCAAAGATATCGGGAAAACTCTCACAGATAATGGTCATGAAATTATATCTTATGAGGATAAAACCGATAATATGGATATCTTGAAGAAAAGAGCGGAAGATGCTGAAGTTCTGATAATAGCAAATATGCCTTTAAAAAGAGAACTTATATTATCTTGTCAAAAACTTAAGATGATTTCTGTAGCATTCACCGGAGTTGATCATGTTGATTTGGACGCCTGCAAGGAAAAAAACATTACCGTATGTAATTGTGCAGGGTATAGTACTCAAGCCGTTGCGGAATTGGCTATCGGATTAATGATAAGTTTAATGAGAAATATCGTCCCTTTAGATGAAAAAACTAAGGAGAATAAAACAAAAGAGGGGTTCACGCAAAAAGAAATTTTCGGAAAAACATTGGGAATAATAGGTACAGGCGCTATCGGAAAAAAAGTTGCGGAAATAGGCGTTGCTTTAGGATGCAATATTTTGGCTTATAACAGAAGTGAAAAAGAAGATGTTAAAAAGCTGGGAGCAAAATACGTAGAGCTGGATACTCTGTTATCCAATAGTGATATAGTTTCAGTACATTTGCCTTTAAATAATAGAACTCGCGGACTTATCTCAAAGGAAAAGCTCGATCTAATGAAACCCGATTCCATTCTTATCAATACCTCCCGGGGCCCTATTGTAGACAATAAATCATTGGCTTACAAACTTAAAAGAGGAGAAATAGCCGGTGCCGGAATCGACGTGTTTGATATGGAACCTCCTTTGCCAAAGGATTACTGCCTTTTAAATGTACCTAATACCGTTCTCACTCCCCATATAGGGTTTGCATCGGAAGAAGCGATGGAAAGAAGAGCCAAGATAGCCCTCGCAAATATTTCAAAATGGATTGAAGGCAATCCTCAGAATATAATAATCTAAAAATGCATCAATTTATTTGGTTATGAAAGGAGTTTCTTATGAAAAACTATTTACGGTTTCAATCCTCTGCAATTCTCCTTTCCCCCGAAAGGGATGAGGATCTGTATTTTATATTTAATAACGGAAAAATTGCAGTAAATAAATCAAAAAAAATCATAAAAATACCTACCAGAAAAGATATTTCAGAAATGGTATTGGATATCAAAAATCCTATGTATATCGGTTCCTTTGACAATATAAATTGTTTTGGAGGGACATGCGAAAATATCCCTTCGGGATTTAAAAATTTAGAAGCCATAGGATTAAGGGAATTAAGTTACCTTGTTGAGAAAGAACTTTATTTAATAGCAGCCAAAGTATTTCTTTTGATTAATTGGGAAAAAGATCATAGATATTGCGGAAGATGCGGAAGCTTAATGGAAAGGAAGAAAAATAAAAACGAAAGAGCCTTGATATGTCCAAAGTGCGGATTCACTACATGGCCCAGAACGTCTCCGGCAATCATCGTAGCTGTTACCAAAGAAGACAAGCTTCTTCTTGCCCACAATAAAAATTTTGAAAACGGGAGGTACAGCGTTATAGCAGGATTTGTTGAAATGGGAGAAACCTTTGAGCAATGCGTTAAGAGAGAAGTATTTGAAGAAACGAGAATAGAAATTAAAAATATTAAATATTTCGGCAATCAGCCTTGGCCTTTTCCCAACTCCATGATGATAGGATTTACCGCAGAATATTTAAGTGGAGAAATAAAGGAAGACGGCGATGAAATAGTCACAGCCGGCTGGTTTAGAAAAGAAGAAATATGCGGAAAATACAACAAATCAAATAGTATCGGATCTCAGCTCATAGAAAATTTTATAAATACCCATTGAATGAAACAAGGAAAAACACAAGGG
>ENA-UOOE01000593-UOOE01000593.1-fermentation-metagenome-genome-assembly--contig:-NODE-593-length-34573-cov-4.757025_pt1 | contig 34573 bp, 30 predicted proteins | sample MGYA00245776_ERZ724021 | MGnify/ENA primary metagenome ERZ724021 (study PRJEB28704, sample SAMN03018321) | fermentation metagenome | biome: anthropogenic terrestrial biome; feature: soil; material... | reverse complement strand
TTTTTATTTTATCTAAGTAATTTATTGTTGCATTGTTTTCAGACACACCCTAATATAAAATTAACAAATAAAAATTTGTCTACTAAAGAAAGACAAAATACATCCAATGAAATAGAAGAGCTTAAGATTACTATAAATAATTTAAAAAGTCTTAATACTGCACAAGGTGATGATTGGAAAAATATCTTACATAAAAATGTACTTGATTTAGAAAAACTAAAAAATAAGATACCTAAAAATAACATTACTCATATAAACTCAATAAATTCTAAGATAGATATGGATAAATATTATATTAATCATGACATTAATCCTAATGATTATAATTATACATTTAATGCTACAAAATATATATCTGAAATTTTTTCATTTTTAAATATGTTATTTTTATCATTAATAGTGGTTTTAGGTTGTTCCGATATAGTTTCTGGTGAAAATAATCCACCAACAATAAAAGTATTGCTTACAAAACCAATTTCTAGGGGAAAAATCTTGTTTTCAAAATTTATTGCGTCTATAATATCTATAGTATTATCATTACTTATTTGTGAATTTTTATCTTTTGTAATTATTGGTATTACATTCAAATTTGGAAATTTATTGTCACCAATAGCTGTAGGTTTTAATTTTAAACATATGGATGGAGTTCAAAATATTATTGAAAAAGGTGGTAGTTCGCATATTATACCAATGTGGCAATTCATTGTTGAAGTTTTGCTGCTTCAAATTTTATTCATTATAGCATGTGCATCTTTATCAACTTTAATATCTGTTTTTTTTAAGAGCAGTGCAGTATCCATATCCGTTAATTTTGTAGTTGTAACAATATTAACATTTACTAATTTCTTGATGCTTACAAATTCAGGAAATACACCCCAATCCAGTTTCATGCTAAAAATATTGCCATTTTTATTCACAACATATAGTAATGGTGTAATGCTTCTTACAGGAAATATTAATAGATTTACCGGTATAGCTTTTATCAACGTTAAAATTTCTATATTTGTTTTGATAGCATGGACTATAGTTTGCTATACTATAGCTCATTTTAAATTTACTAATCAAGATGTATTTGCATAGTTAAAATATTCTTAAATCTATATAACAAGCATGGATTTAGGAATAGATTAGTTGTCTTATATCACGTTAATAAGAGATATACGTTATGAATAACATTATTGTCATTCTCATAATTATTTCTTCATTATTTCTTCGAGAATTTTAAGATACAAAATGTAATTGTATAACTTTCCATATAGCCATGACACTTATTGGCTATATGTATTTTCAGTTGTTTAAAAACTTAGAGGAGGAAAATAAGTATTAATAAGTATTAATGTAAGTCCCCTCTAGTTATTAAGAATTTTAAGGAAGATAGGCAAAAGTCCAATGTAATATATTCTGGTCAATATTTTGGTGTATTTTTTTATCGAATTTATTCATATGAGTGACAGTGAGATAATTACTCTATCACTGCTTGGTGAACTTATCACCATAGATTCTGAAAAATCATGGTTCAGCTTTTGTACTAGAAATCCATAGGATTTATTTCCTAATTTCTGTACAAGAACAAGAAAATCTCTTTATAAGGTTATGGAGCAAATTCGTGAAGAAATTACTCAATTTCTTAATTATATCTATGAACAATCGTACAAAATAAGTACAGAATAATTGATAGTATGCCAATCCCCGTATGTGAGTTTAGAAGAGCTCATTTCCATAAAACTTTTAGAACATAGGCCCCTATGCCAGCTGTGTCTCTAGGAAAGAAACATACTATAGATTTAAGCTACATGCTCTGACAACATTTGACAGATACCTTACCGATTTTATTTTATCCCTGCCAGTGTTGACAATAGAACCACAGTATGAGAATTAACCTATACTTTATCTCTATCAGCTATAATAGGTGATAGAGTATATATTTGGAGGTAAATTTGCTTTAGGACTAAAATTCGGAAAAAAATCAATTTCTAAAAGAGTTCAGGCAAGCGATATTTAAAGCCAGACAGAGGATTGAAATAACTTTCTCTCAATTATCCAGCCAGCTAAATATACAAAGGGTATTTGCCAAATCCATGTGGGTATTAACAAGCAGAATAACAAACAAAATTTTAGCTCATAATCTCTGCTATTTCATCAATAAAATATTGGGTATTAATCCCAATATATCAAAAATTAAAAAACTCATATTTGGTTAAATTTTCTTAAAATATGGTGAGAGTTTAAGAATATTATAGCAGAGCTCTACTTTCTTATGGCATATATAGCCTATTTGTGAGAATTTACCTTAAATACCAACTTCCCAATGGTAAAAAATTAATCTGGATGGATTTCAAAAATAATATTTTACATAATAAAGATAACTTAGCTACTATACATCAATCATAATTTCTTACCAAAACTTCATCAACTTTTCCTCTTTTGTTTCCATTGGAATTAACAGAACGTTTTGCTTGTATTATTTCAATATTATAATCCTTATATAAATTTAGAATAAAATCTGTTGAAGAATTAGAAAGCAGAAATCTAACTCCTTTAGAAGTTAATTTATCGCACACCGATTTTAACCTGGATTGCTCATCCTTATTAAATCTTCCTTTAACATATCCAGTAAAATTGGCACTACTTGATACTGGATCATAGGGAGGATCAAGGTATACAAAGGCTCCTTTTGTAATATCTCCTAAAATCTCTCCATAATCACAACACTTTAATTCAATTTCTGCTTCATTCAGATATTTGTTCACAGCCCTTATGGTTATCTCGTTAATTATATTAGGATTTTTATAATTTCCAAAAGGAGAATTGAATTGTCCAAGTATATTAACTCTAAACAATCCATTATAACATGTTTTATTCAGATAATGAATTCTTGAAGCCCTTTCCACTTTTGTAAGTTTGGAATAAATATCTGCTTTTCTATCCAATTCTCTAATCATATAAAAATAATCAGATGTATTTTTATGTTTCTTCAAATCCTCAATCAATTCTTCAACATTGTTCTTTATAACCATATATAAATTAATCAGTTCTTCATTTATGTCACTTACAACAGCTTTTTCAGGCTGAATATGAAATAAAACTGCTCCTCCGCCAACAAAAGGTTCATAATAAGTTGAAATATTTTCAGGTATGTATTTTTCAAGTTCAGGTAACAACTGCCTTTTACCGCCAACCCATTTAACTACAGGTGCAACTAGCTTATCGAATTTCAATTTTATTCCTCCGAAAATTTAATATTTACATAAATACATAATAATTATATCATTATTCTTTATATAAAAATCATATCAGCCATTTTTTTATTTCCTTCTGAATTTAAATGAAGGCCATCAATATAATATTCTTCTTTTACATTGCCATTTTTCTCAACAAATTCACTATAGAAATCAATAATTTTTATATTATAATTTTTACAAAAATTTTTTAAAGAATTGTTAAGTCCCTTTAAATCCATATTTATATTTTCAAAATCACCTACAAAGCCCCACCTGTCTACGGCAGTTTTGACACAAATAGGCACAGACAGACCAATTAAAGGTTTTATATTGTTATGCATAATTTGAAAAACCATGGATATTATATTTGCCATAACCTGCCCTACTGATAAGTTCCATATAAAATCATTTGTTCCTCCCATAATTATTGCATAGGATGGTTTTTCAAGTATGACATCACTGTATAATCTTGAGAGCATACCTGCTGAAGTATCTCCAGATATGCCTTTATTTAAAACTTCAATTTTAAATTTTTTCTTCAACAAAGCAGTCCATACTTCACCTCTTCTCACGCCATAACCATAGGTTAAACTATCTCCAAGACAAACAACCTTCATTTTCACCACTTCCCTTATATTAATTCACTTTTAAGTTTAGCATAAAATTATTCTAAGCCTTAATGAAAATTATCAAGGCTTAGAAGGTTAAACTTTAATTTATCATACTAAATGCTCTTTTCTGAACAACTAGTACAACTTCTTTAAAAGTTTCTCCTATAGTTGGATTCTACATTTAAATCTTTTATATTAGGACGCCTTCCTATGGTCACCAATACTATCAGTGCTATTTTTAATGTCAGTAAACACTTCAGCAGAATGAAGAAGTACTTTAGTCGGTATGCATCCCACATTAAGACATTTTACCGTTTCTCCTTCTTTAACCAACATTTCTCTCAATATACCGCTTTCCTTAGCTTCCACTTCATTTGTAAGTTTGTCAGTAGTTACATCAAAAGGTATCTCTCCCTTTGCAGCTATTCTTCTGTCACCTACCCAGATACACAAATATTGAATTTACTTGTATCTAAGATAGCTACAGAATTTAAATATGGGAAAAATAATACCATAATGGGAACATTGAAATTGATATTCCCATTATGGTATATAATTTTAATTTATTAAATATACAAAAGAATATGTTTCTTAAAATCATACTAAAATGATTCATATCAGATATAGTTGCTATCGGCACTGCCACTTAATTATAAAATACTCGAATTAAATCCTTTACCATCTACTTCTGAAGCATTTATTATTGAAATTAAAGCATTCTTATCTATTTTCTGTACCCAGTACTTAAACTGCGGCAGTCTTGATATATGTACTATGCAGTATATAACTTTTCTTTCCCTGCCGGCAAGTGCCCTACCATTTAGTATTGTAGCTCCAGGATGCACGAAAGTAGTTATATATTCAAAAACTTCATCCTCCTTATCTGTAATTATAAGTAATACTTTTTTTCTTGATAATCCATGAATTATCTTATCTGTAACAAAAGCTGCTATATACATGCTCATTAATGTATATAATGCAATAATTATTCCATTTATCATCATCCCTAAAGATACAATTACACAATTTACAATGAAACCTAATTGTCCTACATCAAAATTATCATATTTCTTTTTAACTAGCATTACTATTATATTCATACCACCTTCTGAGCCGTGGTTTGAGTACGCCAATCCAGCTCCGATTCCAGTTAACACTCCTCCATATACAGAAAACAGCAGTGTATCCTGTATTTTAAAAATACTGCTTAAATTTTGGGTCAGTATTAAGAACACTGATAATGAAAAAGTTCCAATTATGCTGTATATGGTAAATCTTCTGTTCAATTTTCTGTAACTTAAAACCAACAAAGGTATATTAGCCATTAGTACAGTATATCCTGCAGGAATATGAAAGGCATATTGTATTAAAATAGCTATACCTGATACACCTCCACTAAGTAACTTTGCAGTGACCAAAAACATATTTACCCCAATAGCCGACACTAAACACCCCACTATGACAAAAGTTGTATTTTTTATATTTTCCCTATTAAATAAAGCATTAATTTTCACACTAATCTCCTCATTTTTATTTATTCTAAGCATGTTTAATATAGCAATATTTCCTCCAAATTCTCATATAGACAAAAACAAAAAAATTACAAAGGATATGAGAATACTAAACAGTACACTAAAAGGAAGCAGCCCTAAAATGCCTATAATCTTTTTTACATTTTCAATAAAATTACCATAAGCCAATTCATTTATAATTGATATCATAAGAAGTAGGTAATAAAAAGGCTATTATTTCACTTTTAGTTCTCACCAATTCTATTTTCATAATATTCTCCCTAATAACTTATTTCTTACAATTGAATTATAAGTGTATTATATCATTTTATACAATATATTACTATCTATCTGTAAGTTATAGTATTTTGAATACAATTATTTATAGGCATACTTGTCATTTTAATAAGTATACTTGACATAAATATTATCATATGGTACCATCTAACTGATGGAGGTGTTACTTTGAACACTAATATAAAATTGAATAATCGTTTAAAGGTTGCCCGTGCTGAACTTAATATTTCTCAAGGTCAACTTGCCAGTATGGCTGGAGTAAGCCGTCAAACAATAAGTTCTATAGAAACAGGCCAATACTGCCCCAGTGCTAAATTAGCACTCATTCTTTCAAAATGTCTACAAAAAAATTTTAAAGATTTATTCTACTTAGAGGAGGAATAAAAAATGTTTAAAAAAAGCAACAAAGAGAATAAAGGTACTCCTATTTACGGTATTGTAGATGAGAGAACAAAAGCTATTGTATATCGCGGAGATGCTTATACCGGCAGATTTATGTTGTTTGCAATTCTCATAGATGCCTTTATAAGGGGACTACATTTAAGTAGTTCGTTCATAGCATCAAACTGGGACTTACTGTTGATTGTAATAATTGGAGGCCTAATATCAACAATTTACCAGATTAAAAATAAAGTTCTTTCCTATGGCTCTTCTGCCCGTGCTTTCATTGCCATTGCATTATTTACAGCACTTATTGCATTTTTAATAATATCTTTTTTATAATTACACTCCTATCCATCAGCTTTAAGTGGTAATCCAGGAGTCCAGTCTATGGGCTCTCCAAATATCTAACTCACTTTTTCCGCACTTCCAAATCCCTGAACTACAGTGTTAAATATCAAGTGATTCAGAGGTTCAGATGGAGTTTGTTATAGAAAAATGCTTTTCTCTATCTAAACCTTATTAACAGTATTCTTAGTATCTTTAGCACTTAGAATACGTTATCCTTTAGGGAAAGAACTTATCCAAGGCGCAGCAGTGCTTATCTCCAACTTTGAAGAAGATGGGATTATTAGTTAATTGCCGCGTTAGTATAAAATAGTTTATATTTTTGTTATATTTTTGTTAACTAAAATTAAGAAATATGTTGTAATATAAATTATATAAGGGTTTTTATACACATTATGGTTTCATATGGTATAGGAGATAAGAAGAATGACAAAAAAAAATAGAAGAAATAAACGTATTAAAATTTTAAGAAATAGATGTCTGTTTTTGTTGGGGGCAATTGCAATTTTTATTATATCATATAAGAGTTATAATTATTTTCATACCCCTAAGATAAGCAATAATAAAGTAATATCTGCTGTCGAATTGACTGGAAATAAAGCTCATAAAAATCAATCTTTTAAAAAGGATAATGAAAATAATAATCAATCCAATAATAATAAAGAGCCTAATAATGAAGAAAATGCAGCTGGAAATAAAGGCAATAGTATAAATAATAATAAGGTTAATTTATCTAGTAGTGTGGAAAATTATAATAGTGGCAATGTATCCAATGATGGGAAACAATATACTTATGATGCACAAAAAGTAAAAGATATACTGGACAATAAGTTTGAAAGTGATGGTGAAAAAATAGCATTTCTTACTTTTGATGATGGTCCATCTACTTCTGTAACACCGCAGATATTAAATACACTAAAAAATTATGGCGTAAAAGCTACCTTCTTTTTAATAGGACAAAATATAGAAACAAATGAAAGAAGCAAAGAACTGGTAAAACAAATATTCGAAGAGGGACATGCTATTGGAAACCATACTTATTCTCATAACATGAGAAAATTATATCCTGGAAATAGGCTTGATGTAGATTATTGTATGGGAGAAGTTGAACAAACTGATACCGATATAAGAAATATTGTTGGACAAGGCTTCAATACAAGAATATTAAGGCTTCCCGGAGGATATATGTCAAGGGTATATTACAATGATCCTAATTTGAGTGAATTCAATGAAAAATTAAAAGAAAAAAATATGTATAGTATAGATTGGAATGCCTATGACTTTGACGCAGAAGGTAGAAAGAAAAATTCAGAAGAGCTTTTAGAGTATGTAAAGGAAAGTGTGGGAACAAAAGAAAAAGTAATTATTTTAATGCATGATACTTATGGCAAAGAAGAAACGGCTAAAGCATTACCTCAAATTATAGAATATTTAAGGACTCAAGGATATGAATTTAAAACAATTACGTGAACTACCACTACTTATAAAGGGATGTTGCCATTAAATTCACCTATGGCACACCTTTTATGACTCAATTATACTTTACGATTCAAATATCATAGTAAAATAGTAAGTCATTTGGATAATATTCTTTTTCTTTCATGGCACAAAGTATAATATCTTTTTTAGTTTTAAATTTTCTAAAAATGGTACACTCGTTTACCTGTGCCAGACTTGCAATATCTTTAGTAGTAGTCGCAACATAGCCTTTATCCTTGACAAGTGACATTGTGGCATTCATAATTTTTTGTTTAGTTTTGTCCAATGTTTTCGCCTCTACAAATGAATTTTTCAAAACCCACTCTTCCCTATTTCAAGGTGTTTATTAAATTTGTACCTATTCATACCTTGAATACATGTACACTCCACCAATGACAATTATACTTCCTATAACTTGTGAAATCTGTGGGATTTCCCCATAAATAAATATGGCCAGTATGGAAGCAAATACCGGTTCTAACAATTTGGCTGAAGATACATAAGAGGGACTTAGATACTTAAGACACCAGCTAAATACACTATGGCCTAGTAATGTACAGGAAATGCCAAGTAAAAGTCCAAGAATGATTTCATTGATTCCATACCCATAAATTGGCGTATGACTTATAAAATCAAATATAATAAGTGTAATAAAACATGCACTATAGGTTACAAATGTGTATACCGTGGTGCTAAGATGATCCCTTTGTTTTCTACCAATTAATGTGTATACTGCAACCATAACAGCTCCAAGCAGCGCCAGAGCATCTCCATACAATACATTTTTTCCACCGCCATAATCATTCGCTGCAATCACTACACTGCCTAAAAAAGTAATTATAATTGCAAGTACTCCACTCTTATTTATTCTACCTTTAAATATAAGCACAAATCCAAGGGCAGAAAAAATAACTTCCGTACTTACCAGTACTGTTGAACTGGCAACTGATGTAAATTTTAAAGACTCAAACCATAGGGAAAAATGAACCGCAAGGAAAAATCCACTTAGTACATTCCATAAAATATCATCCTTTTTTAGTTTTAGAATTTCATCACGAAATTTCATTCCTATTAAAGGCAACAGAATGAGAACTGTCCACCCCAAACGGTAAGTAGCTATAACCAGGCTGGGAGCATTTGAGTATTTTATAAATATGGACGAAAAAGATACTCCAAGTACTCCCACTAATAAAAGTAATTTAGGATTAATTTTAGTTAATTGTTTTTCCACAGTTTTTTCTCTCCCCCGCTGCAATTCTTTATGTATTCTTTTTCATAATAAAATAGCTTTCTATGATATCTTAATTTTATCATAGAAAGCTAGAAAGCTATATTTTATTTTCCACTTTTACTTCTTGAACTCATCCAGAATTCTATAAGCACCTCCCCGGCAACTGCAAACAAAAATACTACCCAGGAGTATTTAAATCCAATTACAAAGCCAAACACTACAAAAAGCGCTGCTGCAAATAACCAAAGTGCTCCAGACAAAAGCCCCCTTTGTTCCATAACTTTGGGATCTTTGTAGACTTTAGCATAATTTTCCCTCCACACTTTTTCTCTTTCCAGTACCCAGGGTTTATGTCTATCCTTTTCAGTAAGCAGTAGAAACACCAGCACACAAAGTCCCGGGATTACAAAAGGTATAAGACTTCCGGATACAGATTCAAGCACCATTCCTTTCATAAAATACAACGTGGCCGAAATACAAACTCCAAAGGCAATTGCAGCTGATGAAATTCCATATACCAGAGCACGCTTCCACTTCATAGGAAAATCACTGTCCGTTTCCTGGGTAAGACCCAAAAATACAAACATAGCTGTGGAGATTGAAATAAATACCGATAAAACAGATACTCCCGTAGATATATCACCTGTGCTGAAATAAGCGGTAAATGCAGAAATTATTGCAAATAGTGCAATAGCACCTGCAATTACATACCCTGCAGCATGTTTTTTATCAATTGGTATTTTTGAATGTACATACATCTTGTCAATTACCTCCTTTCTCTTCTGGCGGCTGATCTGATCTGCAATCTCAGTAATATCACCTAGTTCAGCTGATGCCTTATCAAAGGCCTGATCAGGAGAATCACCCTTGCTTTTAAATTCTTTAATACGCTCCTGCAAATTGATTGCAATTTCTTCCTTAAAATCCTTAAGTTCTGCAGTATCTTCATAATCTTGAAATAATCTATCTATATAAACCTGTACTTTCATATCCATTTATCATTCCCCCTCCAACAATTTATTGAGTATTCTCTGCGAAAATTCCCAATCTTCTTTATTTTGTCTGTACAGTTCCTTTCCCTTTCCAGTAATTCTGTAGTATTTACGGCGCCCTCCCTGGGATTCATCTCCCCAATAAGCAGTAATATACCCACCCTGCTCCAGCCTTCTATAACTTGAATACAAAGTTGCTTCTTTTAATTCAAACTGATTCTCAGCCTTTTCCATAATTGCTTTATGAATTTTATACCCATAACTGTCTCCTTTAATTAAAATGGATAAAACAATAGTATCTGTATGTCCCCGCAGCAGATCTGATGGTGTTTTTAAGTCCATCTTATCACCTCCCATTGTATTTCTTTGATTGCCCAATTACAATATATATCAAATTACTATGATTGTCAATATACTTTGATGGAGATTATATACTTTAAAGATTTATTACAGTTTGACTTATATAGAATTAAGTATTATAATGTGACTAAGAAGTCATATGACTTCTTAGTCACATTATATGGAGGTATAGTGTAATGCCAAAAAAAACATTTTTAAATTTGGAAGAAAAAAAGAAAGAAAGCATAATGCGTTCTGCTGTAAATGAATTTTCAGAGCGAGGTTTTGAAAAAGCAAATGTAGGTAATATAGCTAAAAACGCCAATATATCAAAAGGTAGCATATACCAGTATTTCAACAATAAAAAAGAACTATTTTTCTTTTCAGTAAAATGGTCTACAGATTTTATCGGTAAAAAATATGGCAACTATTTTATCTCTGATAATAAAGATATAAATATTTTTGATTTATTCTATAAAAATTCTAAATCCCTGTGGGTTCAGATGAGAGAGGAAAGAAAACTTATAATATTTGTCCAGGATGTATTCCTTGGAAAATATAAAAATTTAACTGATGAATCCATGTCCTATATGATGGATATTTTAAATGAATATACACTAAAATTAATCCAAAATGGTAAAAAAAATGGTTCTATAAGAAAAGACATAGATGACAATATGCTTTCCATATTCATTACAGCAGTATCCATGGGATTTAAAGAACACATGATGAGAAACTCAAGGAAAAAAGGAAGAGATATTGTAGATGAAGATTTTGAAATAAATGAGAAAGAAATTAAGTCCATGATTGAGCTTTTAAAAAATGGAATGGGGGAAAAATAAAATGTTCATGCAGGTTAATAATTTAAAGAAAAGCTATAAAACAGGTGATATAGTTACTCCTGTTTTAGACAATGTAAATTTGTCCCTTGACAGTGGAGAAATTGGTGCAATTCTTGGTCCTTCAGGCTCCGGTAAATCCACCCTGCTCAATATAATAGGCGGGCTGGATTTCTGTGATCACGGATCAGTTATAGTAGATAACACAGAAGTCACCAAACTTTCGGATAAAAGGCTTACTGAATATAGAAGAAAGAAAATAGGATTTATATTTCAATTTTATAATCTTATACCCCACCTCACTGTAGGTGAAAATATTGAAGTTGTTTCAAATATAAGCAAACATCCATTGTCCACAGATGAGATATTAAAGGATGTAGATATGCTTGATAAAAAATACAGATTCCCGAATGAACTCAGCGGAGGTGAGCAGCAGAGAACCGCGATTGCAAGAGCTATAGTTAAAAATCCATCCCTTCTTTTATGTGACGAGCCTACGGGGGCATTGGATTTTTTAACTTCAAGGGAAATATTGAAACTGCTTCAAAGAATCAACAGAAATTTTGGTACAACCATACTCATGATAACCCATAATGAGGCTATAAGTTCCATGGCCAATAGAATTTATAAATTGAGAAGTGGGAAAATTGTGGAAAACAAGATAAATAAAAACATAGTTTCTGCAGAAAGGATTGAGTGGTAATGGTCATAAATAAGAAAATCAAAAGAACCATGATGGAAAACAAGTCACAATATATAGGTTCTCTGCTGCTTATCATTTTAAGCTGTGTTCTATTTACTATGTTCAACTTGCTTTCCAGCAATATATCAAGTATATCCTCTTCTTTTGAAAAAAATTACAACCAGGAAGATGCTGATTTCATTTTGAATAAAAGATTGAACAATCTAGATTCTCTTAAGACAAAATTCAACATGGACATAGAAGAGACCAGAACAGTTGATTATACAATATCAAATAACAACATTCTCAGGATATTCAGTGAAAATACAAAAATAAACATTCCCGCAATCATTGAGGGAAAAAACTTAAATGGAAATGATATTCTGATTGATCCTGCTTATGCAAAGGCAAATAATCTCAATATCAATGACCACATAAAAATCTATGAGAAATCCTTTAAGATATCAGGCTTTATGTCACTTCCAAACTATATATATCCTCTGAAATCAGAAACGGATCTGATAAATGATCCAAATAGTTTTGGAATAGGGGTAATAAGTAAGAATGATTTTAGCAGTTTTAAAAGCGGAAACAATTTCTACAGTATAAAATTTAATGGCAGTGAAGGGAATGTGGATTCTAAAATACTGCAGTTTAAAAACTACTTAAAAAGTCAAAATATAATTGTACTTCAGTGGACAAATACCAGTGAAAATCCAAGAGTAACCTACGTAAGTGCAAAGCTCAACAGCATAGATCAAATAAGTTCCTCCATGCCAATTGCCTTATTACTCCTAACTTGTATACTCACAGGAACTGTCATGTGGAGGATGTTAAAAAAGGAATCTACAATTATAGGAACCCTTTATTCTCTTGGATATAATAAATGGGAAATCACAAAACACTACCTTATGTATCCCCTGTCCATTGCATTTACAGGTGGATTAATTGGAACCGTACTTGGAGCCATCTTCTCAAAACCCATGGTCAATTTAATGCTCCAGTATTTTAATATGCCTATGGACTCCATGGACTTTACTGCAAAATATATAGTATCAAGTATCCTTCTACCTGTAATTTTTCTAGGAACCTGCAGCTATTTTGTAATAAGATCCACCCTCAAATATTCTCCCATACAGCTGATAAGAAACAACTACGGGAAAAATAAGGTAGGTTTTATGGAAAGAAAATTAAAACTTGACAGATTAAAATTTTCCACCAAGTTCAAGATCAGGGAACAGCTTAGAAACATACCCCGAAGTATATTTCTTTTATTGGGTGTTATATTTGCAACAATGTTTCTCCTCTTTGGATTTGCCACCAAAAGTTCTATGGACTATCTTATGAAGGATGCTTTCAATGAATCATTTAAATACAATTATGCCTACATTTTTAATTCTATCCAAAGTGGAGAACCTGCAGCAGGTGAAGCCTTTTGCGAAATACCCTTAAATTTGAAATATGACAACAAGATGAATATCACTCTATACGGAATAAGCCCCAATTCGAAATACGTTTCATTGAAAGATAGTGCAGGAAATAATTTGGATACGGATAAAGTTATTATTACAAAACCCCTTGCAGACAAACTTGGATTAAGTCCAAATGATACCATAAATGTTATAAACAAGCTTGATTCAAAAGAATACAATATAAAAATAGATGACATCGCAGAAACTTATTTGGGGCAATATGTATATATGCCAATAGAAAAATTTGACCATATGTTTGGCTATCCGCCTCACAGTTATATGGGCCTTTGGAGTTCAAATAAACTGAAAATTCCAGAAGACAAGTTACTTACTACTGCTTCAGTAGAGGACATAAAAAAATCTTTTAATGCAATGATACAACCCCTTAAATTAACCATAGGCTCCATATCAGTTATATCTTTCATAATAGGGCTCATAGTTATATATGTAGTAACTTCTTTAATCATAGAAGAGAACAGAAAAAATATAGGACTGCTTAAAATATTGGGATATAGAAAAAAAGAGATTTACTCTCTCATATTAAATAGTTCTTCACTTATGGTTTTTGCAGGTTATATTCTGGGAATACCACTGATTCTTGTATTTTTGAACTCATTATTTAATTCTGCCGCCAAAGATATGAGCATTTCATTCCCTGTAACTATAAACTATATATACATCATTCTAGGGTTTATCATAATATATCTGACCTATGAATTATCCAAAGCTCTAAACAGGAAGAAAATCAACAGAATTTCAATGACTGACTCTCTAAAATCGGAAAATGAGTAAAAAATATATTTATCCGAACACTACCATTGCTAAATACTCCCATCTTCTTCAAATTAGGAGATAAGCACTGCTACGCGCCTGAATAAATTCTTCTAAATATACCACATAAAAATATTGACATATGGTTAAAAATACTATATTATAATGTTATATTAAATATGTAAAACAGTATATTAAAAGGGAGTAATTGAAAATATAATGTCAACATTACGATTGATTCTCCAATCTGGCATTATATACCAATTTATTGGTTATAAGACTTTTAATATAGTTTTGGATTTTATCCAGAATTATATTGAAAGTCTTTATTTATTTTATAGGGCAGGTGATTTCATTGAAAAATTTTTATCAACAATCTATTTCAGAAGTTTTGGATATTTTAAAAATTTCTCTCAATGGATTAAAGGATTCAGAAGTAGAAAAAAAGCACCAGGAATATGGATACAATGAACTATATGAAAAAAATAAAAAAAGTATATTTCAAGTTTTTTTGGAACAGTTTAAGGATTTACTGATAATCATACTAATAGTAGCTGCCACCGTTTCAATATTTTTAAGCAATGTTGAAAGTGCTCTAGTCATATTTGCAGTTATAATTCTCAATTCAATTTTAGGTACCATACAGCAGGTTAAAGCTGAAAAATCACTGGATAGTTTGGAATCTCTCTCTTCCCCTAGAGCAAAAGTGCTGAGAAATGGAATACAGGTAGAAATACCTTCTAGGGAAGTTGTAGTAGGAGATATACTGTATCTAGAAGCAGGAGACTATGTAAGTGCAGATGGCAGAATAATAGAAAATTACAGCATTCAGGTAAATGAAAGTTCACTTACAGGAGAATCAGAAAATGTGTCAAAAACAACAAATACAATAGAAGAGGAAAATGTACCTATTGGAGATAGAAAAAATATGCTTTTTTCCGGCAGCCTTGTAACCTACGGAAGGGCAGTTATGGTTGTAACCAGTATAGGTATGAATACGGAACTTGGAAATGTAGCTTCCCTTTTGAAAAATACTGAAGAGAAAAAAACACCCCTTCAGGTAAATTTGGACAATTTCAGCAAAAAGCTTTCAACCATCATACTTATCATATGTGCTTTAATCTTCATTTTAGATGTATTTAGAGGATACTCAATCATAGACTCCATAATGTTTTCAGTAGCGCTGGCAGTAGCAGCCATTCCTGAAGCTTTAAGCTCCATTGTCACCATAGTTCTTGCCCTGGGTACTCAAAAAATGACCAAAGAAAACGCCATTATAAAAAAACTCAAGGCTGTAGAGGGACTGGGAAGTGTTTCCGTAATATGTTCAGATAAAACAGGAACCCTGACACAAAATAAAATGACTGTAAAAAAATTATATGTGGACTATAAAACATTGAATTCCAAAGATTTAGATATGAACAATGATATAGAGAAAAAAGCTGTACTGATGAGCATATTGTGCAACGATGCATCCTCATCCAGAAAAGACGAAATAGGGGATCCTACCGAAGTTGCACTGGTGAATTTAGGTAAAGCCTATAATATAGATGAATTGTCATCCAGGGAAAAATACCCTAGAATAGACGAGATTCCTTTTGATTCAGAAAGAAAATTAATGAGTACAGTTCATAGAGTAGATGACAAAATTTTAATGGTAACAAAAGGAGCTTTAGACGTACTGATAAACAGAGTTTCAAAAATACAAACTTCAAGTAAAATAAAGAATATAACAATGGAAGATAAATTGAAAATAGAAAATGCAAATAAAGATTTCTCCAGAACCGGTTTGAGAGTACTGGCCACAGCCTATAAAAAAATAGATACTGATAAAACCAAAATAACTTTTAAAGAAGAAGATGATTTGATTTTTGTGGCATTGATAGCCATGATGGATCCACCTAGAGAAGAATCTGCTGAAGCTATTTCAGACTGTATAAGAGCAGGAATCAAGCCAGTGATGATAACTGGAGATCATAAAATAACAGCTTCTGCCATTGCCAGGGAAATCGGCATTTTAAAAGATGAAAGTGAAGCTGTGGAAGGATATAAACTGGATCATTTAAGTGAAGGGGAACTTAAAAAAAGAGTGGAAAAAATATCTGTTTACGCCAGAGTATCTCCAGAACACAAAATCAAAATAGTAAGGGCATGGCAGGATAGGGGAAATATAGTTGCCATGACAGGAGACGGTGTAAATGACGCTCCTGCCCTCAAACAGGCAAATATCGGAATAGCAATGGGTATAACAGGCACGGAAGTATCCAAGGATGCAGCTTCTATGGTTTTAACAGATGATAATTTTGCCACCATAGTAAAATCAGTTTCAAACGGAAGGAATATATATAACAATATAAAAAACTCCATTAAATTTTTACTATCTGGAAATACAGCAGGAATACTGGCAGTACTATATACTTCTCTAGCAGCTTTGCCAATGCCGTTTACTGCAGTTCACTTGTTATTCATAAACCTTATTACAGATAGTCTTCCTGCAATTGCCCTGGGGCTGGAACCTTATAAAAATAACGTTATGAAAGAAAAGCCCAGAAATATAAATACCCCTATTCTGACAAAAACTTTTGGAAAGGAAATATTGACTGAAGGCCTAATTATTGCTGCATGTACTATAACTGCCTTCTATATAGGATTAAATACGGGAGACAAAATACTTGCAAGTACCATGGCATTTTCCACATTATGCCTATCAAGACTATTCCATGGATTCAACTGCAGATCTAAAGAGTCAATTTTTAGAATTGGCATATTTTCCAATAAATACGTATGGATTGCCTTTGGGTTAGGACTAGTACTTTTAAATTCAGTGCTGCTTATACCTTTATTGAGGAATATATTTGAAATTAAAGAACTTACCCTAAATCAACTTGGTATTATATACCTAATGTCTTCTATACCCTTTATATCGGTACAAGCCTACAAATTTATATTTGTGAAGTCTACAAAAACCCCTTAGAAACGTTTGATACAAAATACCCACTACTATTTAGTGGGTATTTTACATATCAAATATTACTTTCCAATTTTAACCTACTAAGCTTAAATTTCTTACATTTTCTACCATAAGAGTACAAGTCTTTATGGAATGAATTATAAAAACATTAAAGGTCAAGATAACATTATTCTTTTAAATCTACAATATTTACACTAAAGTGTTCATTCGTATTTAAATCCTTAACCTGTATCTTGTCATCTTTATCCGTACTTATACTTTCAAGCCACACAGGATTATTTTTATACTTTACTTCTATAATTCCTTTAGATTCAAGTATTTCTTTCACTCTATTTTTATCCAAAGCTATCATCTCCTATATATAGTTTTACATATAAATTGCTGAATTATACTCCTCACAGATTATCTCGATAAACTTTTTTTAAAGAAGAAAAAGAAATTATCATAAGCAACAGAATAGCTTAATACTTATACCATAATCTGATAAACATTAATATCAAAATATTGTCCAAATTTATACCCTGCTTCTTTAATTTTCCCACAGTAGGTAAATCCAAATTTTTCGTGAAGCCTATCACTAACTTCATTGCCTGCAGTTATAATAGATATGATTGTATGAATTCCATCAATTTCTTTCGCAAGCTTAAGAATTGCTTCCATTAACTGTTTCCCGATCCCAACTCCTCTATAGTCTTTATGAATATAGATAGAAAACTCCACACTTCCATCATATGCTTTTTTCTCTCTATAAGTAGACAAGCTTGCATATGCAATAGCTTTTCCATGTTTTTCATACACCAATAAAGGATGTGTTCCAATATGATCATAAAACCATTGCTTTCTATCTTCTAAAGTTTTAGGTTCTAAATCAAAAGTTGCTGTACCATTTAATATGGCCTCATTATATATATCTAGTAAAAAAGGAATATCTTGTTCCTCTGCCCTTCTTATCATAAATAGCTTCCTCCAGTCTTATCCATATTTATTTACTTTTATTATATCACGGCTATCAAGTGATTCTTAGGTTCAGGTGGAGTTTGCTTATAAGAGCCGATCTACTACCAAATTTATTAATTTCAAAATGAATATTAAACCAATTCATGTTTGCAATAGGACAAAATTGTAAGGGCTACAAACAAGGGAATGGAAATAATTGCTGCACCAATTACTACATATGGTGCCCATAAACTAAAAGAGCCTAATTTAAGAAAGGTAAGTCCCACAAGTTCACAGCCAAAACTATTTCCAAGACCTGTACCCCCGGATGGCAGAATCATTCTAATCCAATTCATAATATTGCTTCCGGAAATAGAAGAAAGTATATGGGGCAATATACAAAATACAATACTTATTATAATTGAATTAGCTGTATTCTTACATCTTGCAGATAAAAACAGTGTAAAGCTGACAACTGCAATAAGCGTCAACATGCCCGCTCCTGCTGTAATAATTTCAGTTTCACCAACACTTACAGCAGGCAGATAGATATCTCCTATACTTTGAAGTGATGTCCTTAGACTATCCCATCCAAACACCCTGTTTTCAATAATACTAAATACGGAAATACAAATTGCAAAAGTTATGCTGCAAATTAAAATAGCAGAAATTACCTTATATACAGAAAGTTTTGCTTTGCCATATTTAGTACACCTTAATATACTGTCTGCCCCTGTCTGATATTCTGCAGAGAATATTGGAGCAGTAATAAATGTGCATATAATTACTAAAAGAAAAATCAACATAATAAGATAGCTTCCGGCATCACTGCTGCCATAGCCATATATGAATTTAAAAGGTTTATCTACTTTTTCATACATGGAAAGTGCCTTCTTTTGTGATACAGGATCCAAAACTCTCCCTTTTATCTGTTCAGTATATTTTTTATAGAAATTTGCCGCAGCTTCTTCGGGAGAAATCTTACTTAAATCTGCAGGTGCCTTTGTATTTGGATCCGCATATACACTCTCCAACCGATATATTATATATTGAACCGGAAGTATTTTTTCATTGTAGATATCTTGAGGGATATTGTCGCTATAAATACTTCCATATTTCTTTGTGACTTCCTGATAATTTTCAACTGCTTTATGTATTTTATCTGGTGTAATCTTTCCCTGTACCATAAGTCCTTTTTGGGCTTCTATAGCTTTTATTCCAGAAATCGATACCTGTTTTCCATTTTTATTCACATAAGTATAATGGACATATGATATGGGAAAGTATGCCATAATTCCAGTCAATAAAATGGCTGCCAACAGCAAAATCCATGTTGAACGGGTTCTTAACACCCTCTTCAATTCCAAATAAAAAATGCTCATATCAAATTTTCTCCTTTCCTGTTCCATCTTGAGGGAAAAGCCATAAATACAAATCCTCAAGCCGTGGAACAGCATGTTTTGAATCAGGTACATCTGGTGTATTTGACAAATACCTGATAGAAAGATTTCCATCTTCCTCATTTAGTACATTCACAATGCGGGCAATTTTTTCATAATGGGTAAGTTGTCTGGGTGATATTATGCTCTCCCATACCTTGCCTTCGACAGTTTTTACAAGTTCTTCAGTAGTCCCCGTAGAAATGATTTCTCCATCTTTCATAATGGCATTGCAGGTAGCAATATATTCCACATCGGAAACAATATGGGTAGAAATCAACACAATTCTATTCTGGGCAAACTCAGAAATAAGTTTGCGAAATTTCACACGTTCTCCTGGATCAAGACCACTGGTTGGTTCATCTAATATTAAAACTTCCGGATCATTCAAAAGGGCTTGTGCGATACCTACCCGTCTCTTCATTCCTCCAGAAAGTTTAGAAATTTTCTTTTTTCTGACTTCAGTAAGAGTAAGTATTTGAAGCAATTCATCTATTTTTGCTTTTGTATCATCTTTAGTAAGGCCTTTTAAAGCTGCAATATATTTCAGATAATCCATCACTGTAAATTCAGGATAGAAACCAAAATCCTGGGGTAGATAACCTAAAATATCACGATAGGCTCCCTTGAGTACACCAATTTCAATTCCATCATATAGTATCCTTCCTGAGGTTGGTACCATAATACCAGCAATCATTCTTATTAAAGTAGTCTTTCCAGCACCATTTGCACCAAGAAGTCCCCATACGCCAGGGGATATATTCAGACTTACATTGTTAACAGCAATTTTATCTTTATATTGCTTGGTCAAATTACAAATTTCAAGTTCCATGGTTATCACTCCAATCTAGAAATTAAATTTATTAAACGACAGAATAATCATATATCTTGTTTGATTTTATTATTAATTGATATACTTGAAAGGCAAGAATTACTGCAAAAAAAATACTAAGTACAATCCATCCGATTAAGGATGTTCGATAGTAGGCCTGTGGTACTAATGTATGGAATAAGGCCTGTAGAGGTAATACAAGCAAACAGAAAATTTCACAAATAAATACACCATATTGCTTATAATTACAGCCGAGAATAAAAATACAACCACAACAGCATACTAAGAATGGCAATAGTAAATAAAATATTATAAAAATAGTGGAAATATTCACTTTATTCAACATAATAAGGGCAATAGTAATCAAAAAAACACTGTCCCCAATGGCAACAATAATTAGTCTGCTTGATACTAATTTAGATATTGACATACATGCAGCTAATTCCACTTCATACATCCTGTATTGTCTTGATCTATGGAGAAATGGTAAACCAGTTATAGTAATAAAAACTGCATAAAAACAAAGCAGATCCGGAATATGACGATTCACAATATATTGAAAATCTCCATCAAAAATTATATTTAGCAGCAAAAACATGAAAATCAATATTACTCCCTGATACATCCATACTTTTCTACCCATAAATAAAATTTGACGAAATAAAAATTGAATATAACCAATTCTCTGTCTTCCTTTATAATTTTCATATTCTTTACACACTACGTTGATAGTCTCATTAACATGATTCTGTGAATATATTGGGTATGTATTAAGAACCTTTTTTAAATCCGAACATAGCTTTTTATTCACGTGCCCATTCTCCTTTCCTAACATTTTTCTTAATTTGTTTCAGTGCCGCCCGTAAACGCGATTGTACAGTCCTAAGTGGTATATTTTCTATTTCTGCAATTTCTCTCATGGATAAATCCTGTGCAAATCTTAATAATACAATTTCTCTATATTTTTCAGGCAAATTTTCCACCAGACACTTCAAGTCCAAATCAGATTCAGTTTGTGCAAATCCATTTTCCATATATGCCAGATTTTCAGGCAGAGATTCCATTCCCTTTTTGCGCCAAATATCAATACATACATTTGACGCCACCTTATAGATATAAGATTTAAATTTTCCACAATGAATATATTTTTTAAAATAGCGAATGGTCTTTAAAAATGTTTCCTGAGTAGCATCTTCTGCCACTTGACGATTTGGTGTATGCCAAAGGCAGTATCGAAATACATCTGGATAATAAAGATTAATCAAATCTTCCAAACAAGTTGTATTGTCATTTTCAATTTTTGGTAATATATTATATTCCCGAATCAAGTTTTATCCTCCTAAATATCCCTCAAAAAACATCCTCTATATTATATAACGTTTATAAATTCCCAAATGATTTAAAAATTATCAATTAGGTCCAAACTATTTATCTAAAGAAAGATAATACATAAAATTTTTACATGATTTTTTAAAATTATTTGTGATTTTCCATACTAAAAAAGTGCAGTCACAATGTTAATGACTGCACAAAATATAACTATATTAAATATTAACCGTCTTCATAGCTCTCATGGAATTCAGCACCGCAAGTAAAGTTACTCCCACATCGCCAAATACAGCTTCCCACATGGTACCTAAGCCCAATGCTATAAGTACCAATAAGATTATTTTAATACTTAATGCAAAGATTATATTTTGCATTACGATGTGTCTCGTTTTCCTGGCTATTTTTATGGCTGAAGCAATTTTTGAAGGCTCATCGGTCATTATAACTACGTCAGCAGCTTCAATTGCAGCATCAGATCCTATTCCTCCCATTGCTATACCTATATCCGCTCTGGCTAAGACAGGAGCATCATTTATACCATCCCCTACAAATATTAATTTGCCTTTTGGTGATTTTTCTTTATCAAATAATTCTATCTTTTCAACTTTTTCGTCTGGAAGAAGTTCAGTATAAACTTCATCTAATCCTAACCGTTTTGCAACTTTAGTCCCAACTGTTTTATTATCGCCAGTGAGCATAACTATTCTCTTAATACCTATATCCTTTAAGGCCTTAACCGCTTTTGCTGAATCTTCCTTAACTTCATCAGATATTATTATATATCCTGCATATACTTTATCCACAGCAACATGAACTGCTGTACCCACTGTTTCAACCTGTTCATAAATTATATTTTCTTTATTCATCAGTTTATAATTACCCGCTAACACTTCTCTACCTTGAATCACAACTTTCACGCCATGACCTGATATTTCTTCATAGTTTTCTATTGAATCCTTAACTATTTCCTTTCCATAAGCGTTTAATATAGAAGTTGCTATTGGATGGTTAGAATAACTTTCTGCATAGGCCGCATAAGCTATAAGTTCATCTTTTGAAATATTGTTTTGTGATTTTACCTCCGTTACCCTAAATACACCTTTTGTAAGTGTCCCCGTTTTATCAAATATTACACCCTCAACACTATTTAAAGCCTCAAGGTAATTCCCACCTTTGACAAGTATCCCATTCTTTGAAGCCCCACCTATTCCTCCAAAGAAACCAAGAGGTATAGATACCACTAAAGCACAAGGACAAGATACTACCAAGAATGCTAATGCTCTATATATCCACTGTGAGAAAGTAGCACTTTCAATAAATAATGGAGGTAGTACAGCTAAGGCTACAGCTGAAAAAACAACAATAGGGGTATAATATCTGGCAAACTTTGTAATAAAATTTTCAGTTGGCGCTTTTTTACTACTTGCATTTTGAACTAAGTCAAGTATCTTTGCAATAGTAGAATCTCCAAATTCCTTTTCTACTTTAATAGAAAGCAATCCATTTTTGTTAATAACTCCTCCCAGTATACTATCTCCCGCCCTCACTGTTCTTGGAACAGACTCGCCAGTTAAAGCAGAAGTATCTACCATTGAATTTCCTTCAATTACTTCACCGTCTAGTGGTACTTTTTCTCCTGGTTTCACCAATATGATATTACCTACACTGACCTCTTCTGGTGATACTTTTTTAATATCATCACCTATCTTTAAATTAGCAAAGTCAGGTCTTATATCCATAAGATCCGTAATGGACTTTCTCGAACGGTTAACAGCTATTCCCTGAAGCAGCTCTCCTAACTGGTAAAAAAGCATAACTGCTACGCCCTCTGGATATTGGCCGATAGCAAAAGCTCCAATAGTTGCTGTACTCATTAAAAAGTTCTCATCAAATATTTGACCCCTGCTTATATTTTTCAATGCTCTTAAAACTACTTCTCCCCCCACAAGCACATAGGTTATTAAATACATTATCAGTTCTATGACATTTGAAAATTTAAAAGCAGTTGCTATTCCAAAAATTGCTGCACCAACAACCAATATAACCATTTTCTCCTTGCTGTTTTCTCCGTGCTCTTCTTTACGTTCATAAATTTTACTTTCGATCTCAATAACATTAACGTCTGGTTCTATTCTTTTAACAATTTCTTTAACTTTGAGAATAATGTCACTTTGCTTAGATGGATTCTCTATCTCCAAAATAAGCTTTGTGTTCACAAAATCCACAACAGCAGATTTTACACCCTTTATATTATTAGATTCTTTTTCTATTTTTGCAGCACAGTTAGCACAATCCAATCCTTCTAATATGAACTCTTTTTTCACATTGGAATTAGATTCTTTCGTTCTAATATTAGTACTAATTTTACTAATATCTTTAGTTGCTAATTTTATATTACTTCTACTAGGATTTTTAACTGTTTTATCCATTTTCCCCTCCCCCATAATAGTTCAATTTTTTGTAATATATGAATTAATCCCTAGTCAAAATCATTTTTATTTCCCATAGCTTATTGTATTTCTCTATGAACGTATAAACATATGAGTGTTTATTCATATGTTTATTATATACAATTAAATGATTAATGTCAATAAAATCTAAAGTGCTAGTTTTTAAAAAGTATTCTCTAATAAGGAATCACAAAAGAATCATTGTTATACAGATAAATTTTCGAAAAATACTATCCAGGACAGGCAAAATGATAATAGACTTTTGGATGCCAAACAAAGAGTGGGAAGGCTGTGATGTAAATAATCCTAGTACTAGGATTATCAAATTACAATGATAGTTGTAAATAATGAACAATAACTAAGCCAGCATGCATATATTAATTAACATGCTGGTTATACTTACAACCTATCCTTAAAATCAAGTTATTTTTAGGTTCAGATAGAGTTCGTACATGCTGATAAATTTTTCTATTTACTTTCCACAGCATTTTTTGTACTTTTTACCACTACCACAAGGACAAGGATCATTTCTTCCTATCTTGGGTTCTTCTCTTATATAAGTATCTTGAATCCCTTGCCAGGGATCATAATCCTCATCATCTCCTAAATTATTAAATAAATTTTTAGATCCTATGCCTCCAAGAGCCATTTCAAGCATACCCTTGTGACTTTTAAAATATTTTTCATGTTCTTTAATCATTTTATTTCTTTCTCTATTATTAAACGCCTTTTCAAAGAAATCTTTTAACTCCCCATATAAATTAAAATATTTTTTTGAAAGTGCTATAACATATTTTCTATATTTATTTATATGCATTAAAAATTCATGTTCCATCCCCCGAATATAAAGTTCTAAACCCATTGACTCTTCAGGCAATATTCTACTGACTATAAAGCTCACAAAACCTTCATCGTAAAACTCATCTTCTTCCAAACTTAAAAGTTCCTCTTCAACTTTATGGAATCTATCTACCTTTAGTTTAAGTTTTCTTATTTCTTCATTACCCGGTGAAATTTTTTCTGCCTTTTCTAATATCTCCCCAGCAGGATCAAACAGTTGTGCTTCAACCATTTGTCTGGAGACCATAAGCAGTATCCATGCTATATGTTCTTTTTCGTCTTCTTGTTTAATTGCTTCATCTGATAATTTTTCAAGATTTTTTTTCATACTTTCAAAATTACCTTCTTTTAAATCTATAATAAAAATAGCAAGATAGGCACTTATAATAAAATCTTCATTTTCTTTTCTTTCAATGAGTCCATAAAGAACTTCCTTAGCTTCTTCAATGTTGTTTCCTTCCATGTATGCCTCGCTGAGGCCCATCCATAAAGAAAAATTATCCTCATCTAGTTCTATAGCCTTTTTAAAGCTTATAACTGCTTTTTTATGCCATCCTCTCATCAGATATGACTTAGCCAGATATCCAGCAAAACTTGCATTATCAGGTTCTGCTTTGACAAGTTTTTCAAAAATCTTTATGGCCTTACCATTATTGTTATTTTGAATACATACCTCCCCAAGAAGACTTTGTATTACCAATATATCTGGAAACTCTTTATGTAATTCCTCCAAGAGATTTATAGCCTTTTGATTTTTACCTTCTTTAAAGAATTCATTTGCATCATTAAATTTTTCCCTAGCAGTACCAGGTATATTAATAAAACTATCATATTCTTCCCTAGTTTTTTCATTACTTAATATTTCATAGGCCTTTCGAATTTCCATAAATTTTTCTGAAAATCTTTCTGGTGGGTATTTTCTAACCATTTTAAAATAAGATTTTTTTATTTGTGCAGAACTAGCGTCTTGGTCTATTTCTAAAATATCATAATAGGTATTCATTTAATTTATCTCCTCAATTAGTTATTAAAAGTTCCTTTAACCGTGCTAATAATCCTTTTGATTCTTTTTTTACTTCACAAACTTCTGATAAATACAACAGAGCCTGTTTGTTGGAAGTATCAATTTTTAATACTTCCTTCCACTCCTGAATTGCCTTATTTTTATTTCCTACAGCATAGCTGCATAACCCGCAAAAATTTTTAATAACAACTATGGGATATTTTTCTACGTCAGCACGTGAAAGCGTGTTTAGGGCTTCTTTATAATCTTTGTTTAAAGAAAGGTTATATGCTTTGTTATATTTCTCACATATATTTTTAAAAGATACTTCTTCCATAGAATTCAAATAATTTACTGCTGGATTATCCTTCTGACTATATATTTCAACACTTCTTTTCCATACATTTTTGCATTTTGTAAACTTCCCAATCTTATAAAGACATAATCCCATAAGATTATAACACTTCCAGTTATCCATACTGAACTCTACAGACTTCCTGAGCGCTTCCAATGCACCTGTGAGATCATTTTTTCTAAATAAAATCAACCCTTTATTATAATAAACCTTCCACATATCTTCTAATGTCATTTGTTATTCCTCCATATCAAAAAGAATATCTGAAAGTTTTTCCTCTAGTTCCTGTATTTTTTCATCATCATCTTCTTTTATTATAGCTTTTTTTAGTTCTCTTACTATTTCATCAAGTTCATCATATTCTTCGCTTTCAAAATATTCATCAAGCATATTTTCTGCACGTTTTATAATTCCCTTAAATTTTCTAGCCTTAGTAGATTTTTTCCATAGATTTAAATCCATTTCTTCTTCTAACTTTACACCTGTTGTTTCAATTGATATACTGGCTTGCTTACCTGTGCTTACTATCTGTGCTCCCACTTGAAGTATTCCATTTATATCATACATGAACTTTACTTTTATTTTTTCTTCAAAAGCTCTATTGGCAGGAATACCACTAAGGGTAAAATTGCCAAGAAAATTATTCATAGATGCCTTTTTACGGTCACCTTGATAAATCTTAATTTCAACTTTTTCCTGATTTTCTACAACAGTACCGTATATTTTTTCTTTAATCACAGGAATGGTTAGATTTCTTGGTATTATAATATCATAAACATCTGCAACCGGAATTCCCCCTAGAAAGCCCAGTGTTTCAATCCCTAAAGTATAAGGACATACATCAGTAATTAAGATATCCTTATCTTGTGACAATTCATTATTTATTATTCCGGCTTGAATGGCCGCCCCCATTACTACTGCCATGTCAGGATCAACTAATGTCTTTGGTTCTTTATCAAGGGTTTCCTGCAAAAATTCCTTTACAAGGGGAATTCTAGTTGACCCTCCAACTAAAAGCACTATATCTATATCTGTTTTTAAAAGCTCGGCATCTTTTAATACTACATTTATTGGTTCTTCTGTTGATTTCACAAGCTCCCATATAAGTTCTTCAAATTGGCCTTTGGTAACTTTTCTCACTAACCCAATTGGTTCACCATTTTTTTCAGCTATAAATGGCAAGTTTATATCATATTCATTTTTTGTACTTAATACAATTTTACAATTTTCCGCCGCTTCTTTTATTCTTGCTACAGCTCTTAAATCTTTTTTAAGGTCTACACCTTCTTCTTTTTCAAAATCTTTAATTAGCATATCCATAAGTTTTTCATCAAAATCTTTTCCACCTAGCTTATTATTTCCGCTGCTTGCCTTAACTTCAAGAACACCTTCAAACATTTCAAGGAGGGTAACATCTAAGGTCCCTCCTCCAAGGTCATAAACCAATATATGTTTCTCATCTTCCATATGTTCAATTCCATATGCCAAAGCTGCTGCTGTAGGCTCATTTATAATTCTTTCCACTTTAAAGCCAGCTATCCCTCCTGCTTCTACTGTTGCCCTTCTTTGTTCGTCAGTAAAATATGCTGGAACAGTAATTACAGCTCTTTCTATTTGTTCTCCTATGTAATCTTCAGCACATGACTTTAAATATTCTAGTATATGCGCGGATATCTGTTGAGGGGTATATTCATTATCACCCATGCTCACTTTCTTGTCAGTTCCCATAAGACGTTTTACTTCCATTACAGTCTCATCAGGCTTTACTAATAATTGTTCTTTTGCATATTCACCTACAATAATTGCTCCACTATCTGAAATTCCCACAACTGATGGTGTAATCAATTTACCTTCTTTATTCTTTATAACAAATGGTTTTCCATTTTCAAGTACTGCCACTTCTGAAGTAGATGTTCCAAGATCAATGCCTATAATTTTGCTCATCTTATTTCTCACCTTCTTTATTTTATCTTTAAACTATACAAATATGAATTATAATGTACAAATCTAATTATTAACAGATGTCTCAATGCCATTTACAACAACTTCAGCTTTTCTAATCATCTCTCCTTTATATATATACCCACTTTTTATGATCTCTAATATTTGTATTTGGTTTATATCCCTATTTTCCCTAGTTTCTTTTGGTATATGCAACCGACTATTAAACACATCTTCCTTCTTTCCAAAACGTTTTAATCCACAAGTTAACAGAATCTGCTCCAGATTGTTCCACTGAAGATTCATCTGTTCTCTTAAAGCTTCATTTGATGATTTTCTACTGTATACATATATATCTTCAAATAAATCAGCAACTTCTATAAGTGTTTTTATAAGAGTTTTATTTTCTTCATCTGTTGATTTTACATTATTTCTAAGAGATTTCAGTGATTCATTATCTTCTTTAATTTCATCTATAATTTCTAAAATTTCCTCAATATCCGCTGTAGATTTATACTGTTGCTTGCCAATTTTTTCAAAGGTTTTATTAAAAGCACTTAAAAGTTCTGAAATGTCACTTTCAAAGCAAACGTCAATATCTTCTAAATTATACTGTTGTAATTCTTTAGTTATATCTATCATTTTTTCCCTTTCCTTTTAGATTAAGATATCTCTTGCATAGCTAGATTTGATATCTAACCCAGTAATTTATCGGTTCTATTATACCATATAAGGCACTACCTTGCTAACAAATATCTAAATCCCTGTTAGAGACTATATAACTATATAATGGTACTGTTTCTAATGTAATCTGTAAAGCAGGCCTTCAATGGATTAAAGGTTCAAATGGAAAAAAGTATTTATCTATAGTAAATTCCACCTGAACCTCTCAATCACTTGATCTTAAGTACATCTTTATATAATATTGCTCCATATATTAGTTAACCTTTTACCACTATTTTTATAGTATATATACGCTGGCTGCCAGTAGTTCCCTACATATTCTCGTTGACGAGTGTTTACAGATACAAGTATTTTATTGGGTATATCTATTTTAGATATTTTTATCACATTATATCTTCCAGGAACACCTGGCCATAAGCCATTTCTCCCAACACTTAAAGCTCCAGCCCCAATCATAATCATGTTAGGATTTATATTTTGAGGATTTAAATAGTCCAAGCTTATACTTCTATGAACATGACCATGCAGATAAATTTTAAAATTCTCATTTTGCAGTATATTGGCAAAAGGAATATTATCTCCATAGCCACTTATAATATTTACAGGATGGTGTCCTACTGCTATTTTTATTATATTATTTTGGGGCAGTTGTCTTGAAGCTTTTATTAAACCTTCCGTATCAAAATAAGTTATTTTACGATTAAAGTGATCAATTTGAGCTGAAGTATTTATCATGAAAAATGCTACTTTTTTATTATCTATAAAATCTCCCAGTACAACTTCAATCTGCTCCTTAGGGTTATCTGGAAAAGGAACTTCATATAACCTTTGGTATAGATATTTACTATAGTTTGTAAATTTTTTATACCATTCTCCACTATTTCTTTTTAAGTAAAATAAGTCCTTTCCAACATTAGTAACTACTTTATCTTTAGGACTTGGAGTACCAATGGCTAAATGATAACTATTCATAGTAATAGTCCAACTCAAGTCATGGTTTCCAGGTACTATAATTATATTTTTATATGGTACGTTAAGCTGTTTGCTTAATATATCTATAAAATGAAATGCCTTCTCAAAAGATGCTTCTGAATCACCACGTTCAACAAAATCTCCACTAATTACTATATAGTCAATATCATTTAAGCTTAAGCTGTTTTCAGGATTATCAAAATAAACCTTTTTTAAGTCAATAATTAAAAGATATGCCTCATTTTTTTCATCAAGATCCAATATATAGTGTAAATCGCTTAGGTCCAGTATTATTCCTTCTTTTTTAGCTTCTCTATTAAATTTCTTCTGTAATGAAGTTTTTACTTTTCCCTTTAATTTATAATCCATAGCCTCATCCCCAAATTTAATAGTATTTAAATTTTCTATATTACTACTATATAATACTCATTAATAAGGACAAGGTTCTGATGACTTATGAGAAGTTAAAAATATTCTATTTAAATACTTGTACAGTTCCCTTTCCACCATCAACTATAACTTTATCTCCGGTTTTGAGCTTTGTGGTAGCATTGCCACATCCTACAACAGCAGGAATACCAAGTTCTCTGGCCACTATAGCAGCATGTGATAAAGGTGCTCCTATATCAGTGATTATGGCTGCAACTTTAGGAAAAATAGGTGTCCAGCCTATATTAGTGGTTGATGTAACCAATATTTCACCTGGAAGTAAATTTTCACCCTCTTCAGGATTAGCTAAAACACGGACATTCCCTTCTATCCTACCTGTTGCTCCAGCAAAACCTTTAAGCTCTTCAGAACTATCTGCTACAATAGCTAATGAAGGATCATAATAATCCACTCTTCTATTTGGATCTTTAACCCATTGGAAAGGGTTAAAACGTCCTCTTATAATTGATGGATAGACTGGTAATGCTTTATATTTTTCGTAGTTTAGCTTTCGTGCAGCAATATTCTTTAAAGCTCTCTTATTTCCAGAAAGTAGATTTAAAACTTCATCAATATAAAGATAAAATATATCCTCACCTATTTCTGTAAGTTCTCCTATCCTTTTCACAAAAACACGGTTAATCCTATATACTCTTACATACTCTGCACGAGTTGCCTCTCTAATATGTGCGGCTTTCCATGCCTTTTTCATCTGTTTTTCAATTAACTTTATTTTTGAAGGGAATTGGTCTTTAAACCTTTTCCACGCTTCTTCATATTGAAGCTGTTGTTTCTTTAGAAGCCCTTCTACATCTATATTAAATTTTTTAAAATCCTCTACCTGTTTTTCAATCAGGCCTTCCTCTTCTGCAGGATCAGGTATAGATAATTCAAGTTCATGAGGTCCACGATGGCCATACTTTGAAAGATATTCTTCAACACTCATTTTCCCTTTAATTATATTTGATATACCCAAAACAGGTCCAAGACTTGCAAATTCTGAGTTTCCTCTTAGATTAGATAAAAGCGCACTAACATCTTCAGTACCTGTTAACTTTTCTAGTTCATTACTGAGTTTATTGACCACAACCACCATTTTTTGCCCCCCCTTAACAGAAACCCATAACATTCTAGAACTATATGGTTGAATTTCTTTTTTCCATAAATCAAGCAGTTCATTCTCCGCTCTTGTTAATCTAATTGATGATGCTGTCCTTTTACACCAACTTGGTGTATTATGAAGAAATTTAGCCATGTTTTTTGATGCTTTTCTGGTATTTATTAAAAAGTTTCTTACCCTAGGCAGCATTTCCTTGATATAACCCAATTTTGAAAATGGATAAATAGGAATACTCATTCCAACGGGTATATTTCCAAATATATCACTCATCTTTTCAACACCACCATTGCTCCCAATTACAGAGGCTGCCGATGATAACTGGCTAATATTTGAATACATCCTTCCACAAATATTACCCCAGAGATAATATCCTGGTACTACACTAATTTCTTCATCCTGCGCCTTAAGTATAGACCAAGTTAAAGGTGTAGCTACATCAGACATTGCTTCTGCCACATTTGAATTACTCCAAAGATAATCTCCAGACAAAGAATAATTTATTTCATAAGTATCCAGATTTCCTATATTTAAAGTTGTAATTGGCCTCGCCTGAAGTATATATAATTCCCCATTTGCAACAGCCCATTCCATATCTTGAGGTCCTTTAAAATCACTTTCTAATTTTAAAGCATACTTATACAGTCTTTTCGAATATTTTATAAACTCATCTGGGCCGTAATATTTACCTTTAGGTCTTATAATTTTAAAAGAATGTGCATTAGCCTCTCCAGATACAAGTAATTCACCAAGGCCGTGGACATAATTGCCTAACATATGTGTCATACTACCTGTTATTGGATCAGCAGTAAACAAAACTCCTGAAATTTCAGACTGCACCATGACCTGTACTACTACAGCTATTTTATGTGAATCCTCCATACCTTGAAAGCTACTATATACTTTTACTCTCTCAGACTCTCTTGATTTGAAAACTGTTATTATGGCCTGAAGAACATCTTCTTTTTTAACATTAAGGACCGTTTCAAATTCACCTGCAAAAGAAGCTTGTGCAGAATCCTCACTCAATGCAGAAGACCTTACTGCAAATAGTGATTCTTCATTATTCTTTGTTATTTTATCTGAATTATATTGTATATCATTCAAAGCTCCATTCTTAAGTTTTTCATCCTCAAAAGCTTCAGATAAAACTATAAAACCTTCTGGTACAGAGTATCCACTCTGGTACATCCTAGCAAGCATGGAACCTTTTCCTCCTGCAAAGGACTGATTTTCCTGATTTAACTGTTTGAAATCAACTACCATTTTTGACATACAAATCTCCCCTTTATTATTTATAAAAGCATTTTTTTAATAGCTTTATATAGGAATCCATCTTTTCTAATATTTCTTCATAGTAAGACTGAGTTAGAGAAAGAGATTTCAATTTTTTATATTCTTCCGTTGATATACCTGATATACCCTCCAAGGTCCATGTAATAACTTTAACAGCCTGCTTTAAATCAATATCTTCCTTAAATTTTGATGTATCGAAGTCTTTAAAATATCTGTCGAGTCGATTATTCATCATTTTTTTATTTCTAAGCTCCAGATCACTTTTTACATCATCAGATTCTTCAATACTTGCAGACATAATAAAATCAAACATATCTGGATACTTATTAATTATTTCTATCTCTAATAAAGCTCTCTGCCGCAATCTATTGAAAATATCTTTTTCCTTTAAATCAGTTTTTTCAACTAAATCTTTAATAAATATTTTTACAGAATAGTCATAAAGATATAAATACAAATCTTTTTTGCTGTTAAAATAGTGAAATAGCATTCCTTTTCCTATATTTGCTGCTTTTACAATCTCATTTGTTGATGCATTTTTAAAACCCTTCTGTGCAAACTCTTTCATAGCTGCATTAATAATATACTGCTGCTTTTCAGGCTCCAGACTTAGAAATTTTGAAAACATATTATTTACCTTCTTTCCAGATAAAAGTTGTAAAACATTATAGACCACACCGGTCTACAATGTTATTATAACATCATAGACCAGTGTGGTCTAGATAAATATTTGTATATTTTCTATTTTTGTGCTATTTTTATTTAAATTCTTAAATTACAAACGTAAATGCTATAAATAATGCAGAAGAAATTATTATAGAAGCAATATTGTTGAAGTAACATTGTTTTAACATGTTTCATTAATAACACTTCAGCATAATTTTTTAATTCTCCAATATATAACAATTTTAAAGCACAAAATACTTTACAATAATTTGCTTTTACGTCATAATCTTAAAACTTCGAGAATATTCCTATAATATCTCTTGATAATTCTCTTGATGTCATATGTATTATTAGTTCCTCAATGGCAGCTATACTTGCAGTAACACAAATCACATATCCTATAATATTTATATTGATAAATTTATATAAATATGGAAAGAAAAACAAGAACAATCCTGTTATTTTATTGGCATATGTATGAAGAATAGCAAAGGTATGATATTTAAGATAGACTATCAACAATGAAATAATTCTAATAAAACAAATCCATATTATCTATATTAACATTTTTATTGGAATCCATATTATCGGCAAAAAAACAATAATTGCAGAACTCATAAACACAATATCTCCAATACTATCAAGTAAGCTTCCCAGCTTACTTGTTGAATTAGTTTTTCTTGCAATATATCCATCAATAATATCACTAAATCCACACAAAGAATATACAATCCAAAATAAAAGAGTAAATGGTTTTAGAAACAATAAAATTACAGATAATAACATTCTAAATATGGATATGATATTTGGTATACTTTTCATCTTATACTATTTTCCCCTTCAAAAATTATTAATACATAAAAAATAATAGTCTCAATGGATAATTGAGAACTACTATTTTTTGAAGCTTTTCACAACAATATTATCTTATATATTTAATCCTCTACTTTTTGAGGTTCATCATATTTTTCGCCAAAAGTTTCTACAGTTACACTTTTCATCTTTTGATCTTCATAAGGTTTATCATCATAATCTCTTTTCTGTGATACTATTTCATCTACTTCTTCAATGCCCTCTGTAACTTTCCCGAAAGCAGCATACTGTCCGTCAAGGTGAGGTGCATTATCTGCCATTATAAA
>ENA-UOOE01000589-UOOE01000589.1-fermentation-metagenome-genome-assembly--contig:-NODE-589-length-34939-cov-7.921024_pt1 | contig 34939 bp, 23 predicted proteins | sample MGYA00245776_ERZ724021 | MGnify/ENA primary metagenome ERZ724021 (study PRJEB28704, sample SAMN03018321) | fermentation metagenome | biome: anthropogenic terrestrial biome; feature: soil; material... | reverse complement strand
CATCTAAACTTAGTGGGAGAAACAAACTCCCACTAAGTAAGATTCATTGATAAATATTTTCTAAACTATTTATATTATGTTTAAGGGTTTCCTCATAATTAAAATCCCCATTATAAATTTCTATTTTAGAAATTTTTATATTATAATTTTTTATCAACTCCTCATTACTTTTAACTACAGCATCATTATTATAAAGGAGAACCACCTTATTGTCTTTTAATTTTTGTTCTAAATTTTTCCGTCCTGCTGAATCTAAAGGCATTATACTATTGTCTTCCCTTGGACTTACATCTAAAAGTTTCAAATTATTATACTTTGCAAAATAGCTGAGTTCATCTTCTATAACAATAAAAGTATAATTACTCAATTGCCCATCTACTGACTTTAAGTCTTTTTTATAATCATCTAATTTATTCAAAGTTTGAGAAAAATTTTTCTCATAAAAATCTCTATTTTTAGCATCTCTATCCTCAAGTGCATTTTTAATATTCATAAGTGCTATCCTGTAATTATCAATATCATTAACATAATAGGGGTTATCTTTTAAAATTGTATTATTATATTTTACTGCTCTACTATAAGATAAAAGATTTATTCCTCTTGAAACGTTTATAACTCCAACCTTACTTTTATTTAATTTATCCACAAAAGTATTTACCCATGGCTCAAAATCTGCACCTACATAAAAAAATAGATTTTTTTTAGATACATTATTCACACTATCTTCGGTAAATTTAAAATCTATTTCACTTTTTCTATCATTAAACATATATTCTACTACATGTCTGTTTCCTACTATAGATTTTACCATATTATATAAAAATTTATCTGTAGTAACTATATTTAATTGTACATTATTTCTTACCTGTAATTTACTATTACTTTTATATTCTTCTTTACTATCGCATCCAACAACAATAAAAATTATTAAAAAAGACATAATTAAGTTAAGTACTCTCTTCAAGTCTTTCACCTTCTCCTATCCAGAATGGGATCTAAATCAATTCACAGTTCACAATGCACAATTTCGGTAGATTTTTCTCCACGAGTGTTATGAACATTAAATTTTTAGATTTTCTGTAACAACAAAAAATCGTCCTTGATTGTAAATTGTGCATTGTGAATTGATCACTTCATATTATTTTTATATTAAGTCAAACTTTCGTATGTACGAAAGTTGAGAAGTTAACTCATAACAAATACATTTTACATAATGTACTTTAACATTGCAAATAACAATTTTGTTTTTATAAGTACTTTTTATTTTTTACATTGCTTAATCATAAGTATTTATTGAGACATTGCATTGTGATAAAATTAAATATACAGATTATATACTATTTAAGGGAGGTTTACCCATGAAAGTTAGTATGGACAAAACAATAAGGGCCATGTCTATTGCTCTGGATTTAGCTCAAATGAGTTCAAAATACGATAACTTTACTGGAAATGATCCAGTTATTGAAAATATAACTAATGTAAACTATTCGGACCATCGATTTATCCATCATTCCCATAGGACTACCTACATAGCACTTGAAATTGCAAATTATCTAAAATTAAGTGATAAATTTAAAAAACAACTTTATGTATCAGCTCTACTGCATGATATAGGAGCCGCTAATTTTTTATCTAAAAGTCATTCAGCTAGTTTATTTATAAAAGAACATTGTGAAATTGGTGCCAGTATAACCAAATCTTTTCCCTACTTTGACGATTTATCAAATATAATATTATATCATCATGAAAATTTTGATGGAAGCGGTGCCATGGGATTAAAAGGTGATATGATTCCTCTAGAAAGTCAAATAATAAGAATTGCAGATTTAACAGAAGTTATGTACAACGAAAATATATCTAACTATCAACAAAAATATAATATTATCAAATGGATTAAACAAAACTCTAAAAAAGTTTTTTCCGAAACAATTGCAAATGCATTTTTAGAAAGTGCATCTTCTGATGCATTCTGGCTTAACCTTCAAAATATTGATTTTGTTGATTTCATACTAGATGAAATGCATCCTGAGTTAGATATGTTTATGGGGTTAAAAGAGTTTGAAGAAATATCTAAAATATTTGCAAACATAATAGATAACAAAAGTAAATTTACTGCAAGTCATTCTAAAGGTATAGCAAATTTGGCTTATTTAGTTTCAAAATTTATTGGATACCCAGAAGAAAAATGTCATGAAATGAAAATTGCAGGTCTTTTACACGATATAGGAAAACTGTCCATTCCTCTTTATATACTTGATAAAAATGGTTCATTGACAAGCGAGGAATTTGGCATGATAAAATCTCATGCCTACTATACCAGAATAATATTAAATAAAATAGAAGATATACCTGACATAAGTAACTGGGCCTCAAATCACCATGAAAAGCTAAACGGCAGTGGATATCCCCAAGGCTTAAAAGCAGATGAATTGTCTGAAGAATGTAGAATTATGGCAGTGTGTGATATATATCAAGCCCTTACAGAAGATAGGCCTTATAGAAATGGTATGAGTTCTAAAGATGCATTTAACATAATGGATGAAATGGTATCTGGAGGATTTATATGTTCCCATGCCCTAAACCTTTTAAAAAAAGCACTAAATACTTTTTCAGATTTAAATTCTTCTGAAGATTATATAGCTGCTTCCTGTAATCCTAAAACAAAATAATATACTTCTTCACTTTTTAGCATATTTTAGATACAATATTCTATGAGGTGAATTGCTGTGGAATTTATTTTAAATAGTGTTGAAGATACCATTAGTCTAGGCAAAAAACTAGGGAGCTTATTAAATGCCGGCGACATAATTTGTCTAGAAGGTGATTTAGGTACAGGTAAAACCTATTTTACAAAAGGAATAGCAAAAGGACTTGGCATAGATGAACCCATAACAAGCCCTACATTTACTATAGTAAATGAATACTATGGTAGACTAAAACTATATCATTTTGATGTGTACAGAGTTAATGATATAGATGAAATTGCTGAAATTGGATTTGATGAGTATATTTTTAGTGATGCTGTAAGCATTATAGAATGGGCAAATTACATTGAAGAACTAATACCTAAAAAATGTATATGGGTAAGTATCTATAAGCAGCCAGAGAAAGGTCCAAATTATAGAAAAATAACAATAAAATATGACGGTAATAGATATAATTATATAAAGGAGTTAAAATAAAAACATGAGAATATTGAGTTTAGATTCTTCCACCGAATCAGCAACTTGTGCTATACTAGACGACTATAAGCTATTTGGTGAAATTACTTTTAATTATAAGAAACAGCACTCCACAGTCTTAATGCCTATGATAGATACCCTTTTAAAGAATTTAAATATGGATATCCATTCTATAGATGGTTTTGTTGTTTCAAAAGGTCCTGGTTCTTTTACAGGTCTTAGAATTGGAGCTGCTGTAATAAAAGGATTGAGTCAAGGTACAGGCAAACCTTTTGTAGGAGTATCCTCCTTAGATGCATTAGCTTATAATTTATGTTATACCTCTGGTATTATCTGTCCTATATTAGATGCACTTAGGGGAAATGTGTACACTGCACTTTACAATTTTACAAATAATAAATTAAATATGTTAAGCGATTATATGCTCCTTTCCATAGAAGATCTAATTAAAACATTGAACAATCATAATCAACCTGTGTGTTTCATAGGAGATGCTGTTCCTAAATTTAAGGACAATTTAACTTCAAACATAAAACAAATTAGTTTCTCACCTGCAAATTTAAATTTGGCAAGAGCCTCCTCTTTAGGTGAATTAGGGTTAAAACTTCTAAAATCAGGTATACAAGATGATTTATATAGTTTTGCACCTTTTTATCTGAGAAAATCTCAAGCTGAAAGAGAGTATGAAAAAAAACTGAGGTTACAAGTCCATGAATGATATAGAAATTTGCTCTTTAAAACTAGAACATATTGATAGGATACTTGTAATAGATTCTTTATGTTTCCCTACACCCTGGAGTAGAAAGTCTTTAGAGAAAGAAATTGAAAACAGTGAACTTACAAAATATGTTATAGCTAAAAAATCAGGAATAGTAATAGGTTATGCAGGCATGTGGATTATACTAGACGAGGGTCATATAACAAATATAGCAGTTCATCCAGAATACAGGGGTATAGGAGCTGGAAGTTTACTTTTGGAAGCACTTATAGAAATATGTAAAATTGAATTTATAAAAAGCATGACCTTAGAGGTTAGGAAATCCAATATACGTGCTCAAAATTTATATAAAAAATATGGATTTTTACAAAATGGTATACGGAAAGGCTATTATAGAGATAATAAAGAAGATGCTCTAATAATGTGGAAATATGATATTTAACTCAACTTTCACATATATGAAATTTTGACTTAATATAAAAATATTGCGAAGCAACTTTTCAGAGGACAATTGACAGAGGACAGAGGACAATGAAGGTGAGTTTTCCTCCTTACGTCAGAAAACTAATTTATTTTTAAGCTTGTTTTGCTAAAGCAAAACATCGCTTAAGTAGGTATCTAAAATCTATGATTTTCAGATAATTACTTACTAAAAGAGTACCCATGAAAAACAAAAGAACATAAATTTCTTTTAAATTGAAAATTTTTCGCAGCATAGCGGAGAAAAATCTTCCTTCACTGTCCTCTGTCAATTGTCCTCTATCCTCTTGAAAATATTGCTTCTCAATGTTTTTAAGCTATGAAAATTTATCACTTAAATTATGTCTCATTTAAGTATAATCCTATTATACTTTTTCTTTCCTCTTCTTATGATTATTTTTCCTTCTTTAAAACTATCCTTTGTAATTAAAAGTTTTGGATCAGTTATTTTTTCATCATTTACAGTGAGTCCATTTTGCTGCATTAATCTTCTTGCCTCACTTTTTGAAGGTAGTATTTGTAAATCAACAAGCAGGTCAACTATGGAACACCCAAGTAAACTTTCATCCATCTCTACAGTAGGTACATTTTCCATATTGTGTCCACCGGAAAACAAAGCTTCTGCTGCATCTCTAGCTTTTTCAGCTTCTTCCTGTCCGTGTACAATCTTAGTTACTTCATAAGCAAGTATTCTCTTTGCTTCATTTATCTTCTCACCTGGAAGTGAACCAAGTCTTCTTACTTCGTCCATTGGAACGAAAGTTAAAAGTGCCAGACATTTTTCCACATCAGCATCCTCTACATTCCTCCAGTACTGATAAAATTCATAAGGTGATGTTTTTTCAGGATCTAACCATATTGCTCCTCCTTCTGTCTTACCCATCTTTTTACCATCACTTTTAGTTAAAAGAGTAAAAGTCATTCCAAAAGCAGGTTTCTTCTCTTTTACCCTGATCAAGTTCACTCCTGCTATTATATTTGACCACTGATCGTCTCCACCCAATTGAAGCACACAGCCATATCTTCTATTTAACTCTAAGAAATCATATCCCTGCATTAGCATATAGTTAAATTCAAGGAAAGACAACCCTCTATCTAATCTTTGTTTAAAACATTCTGCTCCAAGCATTTTGTTAACAGAAAAATGAACTCCTATGTTTCTTAAAAATTCAACATAGTTCAAATTTAAAAGCCAATCTGCATTGTTAGCAATAATTGCTTTGCCATCTGTAAAATCAACTAATCTAGAAAACTGTTTCTTAAAACACTGTGCATTATGTTGTATTTGCTCTTTAGACAGCATCTTCCTCATATCAGTTTTTCCAGTAGGATCTCCAACCATTGCAGTACCACCACCAAGTAAAGCTATAGGCCGGTGTCCTGCTTCCTGCATATAGTGCATAACCATCATCTGTAAAAAATGTCCTACATGAAGACTGTCTGCTGTTGGATCAAATCCTATGTAAAATGTTACTTTTTCTTTTCCCAATAATTCTCTTACTTCTTCTTCATGCGTAATTTGTTTTATGTAACCACGTTCTAATAATATGTCATAAACGTTAGGCAACCTAAACCCCTACCTTTCAAGTAATCAGTACATTTGTACTTTTATTATCCTTTCAAGTAATCAGTACATTTGTACTTTTATTATATTGTATAGTATATATTTAAAACCTATTTTTATCAACATTTAAATAATTTAGCTAGGTAAATAGCTTAATTAATGCAAAATTAAGTTAATTTAAACCTATTTTAATAAAATTTTAAGACTGGAGATATATTCTCCAGTCTTAACTATATAAAAACCAGCATCATTTCTCATAAACAATTTATTTCATCAATCAGGCTACATACTTCTTACTTCATCAATCAGGCTACATACTTCATCATACACTCAGGTATCTCTTCTTTTTCTCCATTTACACTTATATAGAAATTAACTCTGTATTCTTCCGACAGCTTTTCAATGGCATAAAATAAATGCGCCATATCCTGAAGATTTTCTTTTACAATATTAAACAATCCATCAATAAAAATTGTATCAATATCATAATCTTCCGAAAGTACGCCGCACAAAAAACCATAAAACTCTTCCAATTTTTTAAGATTAAAATCACTTGTTGCTATAAACCTTACTCCTCTGTTCAATTGACACAGTGGTCCCCTATCATCGTCTATATAGACAACATGCCCCCTTCCTATCATTGTTTTTTCGTTAGCCAAATTAATCAGTTTTTTAGTTTTTCCAGATCCTCTTTTGCTGCAAAATACATGAATCACTTTTATCACCCCTTAATTTAATATTCAGGTGTCATCCTTATAAATAAATTATACAATAGTCAGAATATTTTTTCAACGAATTCAATGTATTATTTTGGAAAATATTATTTTTATTTTTTTAGTATATTAGTTGTCAAGTCTGTTAATACCAGGAAATATTATTTTAAAATAATCATTTTTTATAGAATTTATAAATTTAACTCTTCCTACGTTCTTAAACAACTTTTGAATTCTACTAAAACTTGCTGCAATTCCTGTAAACCTCTTTTTAGAGTCCAGTGAAATTATCTTTTCATATATCCACATATTTCTTCTTGCGTAATTATAATAATTTGTATTTTCTCTATTTGACAACATTCCAGGACTAGTTATCAATATACTATTATAGCTTACTATAACCTCTATTTCTCTAGAAAAATCAGAATAATCCCTATACATTACGACATTCCTTATTCCTTCAATTATTCCCTCTATTGGATATGACTTCACCGTTATGATATTTTTAATAACCTCTTCAGCCTTATCCATAATTGCCAGTAGATTCCCCTGAATTATGCTCACCTTTTTAAAATTTTTATTTATCTTATTAACCATTTTTATCATATTATGGGGTATATATACATTATTTATATTAGAAAAAATTAAAAGTCCTCCTAGTGTTACCATATATTTTCCTAAATCCTTATCCATATATACTATTGAAGCATCTTCCATTAACTCCAACCTATTTTCATCATTCACTTTTATTCCTTGAGATAAAAAATATTTATCTACTATAGAATTATCTATACAGTTTAATTTACTATGTGGTATAGGACACAGCTCTGTATTTACATTTAAATTTTGCTGAAGAGCCGATATTATTTCCTGCTTACGCATTGTATCATTTGTTGAACCCCTCCTCGTGTAAAAAGCTCCATTTTCTCTCATTTGATATGGTTTTTGAGGTCCATCATATATATTTATAATAACTATATTTTTCCCCTTATACTTTAAAGTTTCTAGAGAAATTGGTATGGGAGGCTCTATTCTAGAGCTTATTATCTGTTGTATTTTTTCTTCACTAAAATTTCTGTCTACTCCTATGATTTTCTTAGTTTTATCTTCAATACCAATTATAATATATCCTCTTCCTCCTCTGGAATTTGCTATAGCACATACATCCTTAGCTAACTCTTTTCTTCCACTATCATTATCGATATTTAGCAATTGTTTAAAGTCTAATTTCGGTCCTTCTATCTTCTTTAATAAATTAAGAAATTTTTTTGTATCCATAAAAACAACCCCATTACTTTTTTCAGTTTAATTTATCAATGAATCTTACTTAGCCGAAAAATCGGATAAACTCTAATTTTATTATACCCTATTATTATTTAACAGATTTTTAATTCATTGAATTTTACTTAAAATTAACCTATATTTTAATTAATATTTTCTTCTATTCCCAGGCATACCAACGAATTAGTACAAACTATAATTATTTAAAAATATTGTTTTTTTATTAAAATATGCTATAATTAGCTTAGGGTTTCACCCTAATTATATTTATATATTAGGTCAAATTTTTTCAAGGTGCTATATTCTCCTTTTAATCCTAGGAGGTAAGTTATCAAGAATAAAATTAGTCCTAGGTTAAGGAGGTTTTATTATGGCAGATAAAACAATTGTATGTAAAGATTGTGGAAAAGAATTTGTATTTACAGAAGGTGAACAGGAATTCTACAAGGAAAAAGGATTTGAAAATGATCCTGTAAGATGCCCTGACTGTAGAAGAAAGAGAAAAGCTGAAAAAAATAGAATGAGAACTAGGTAAATAATTAGGAGAGGTAAAACCTCTCCCTTATTATTTACCTAAATTAGCTCTCTTTAAAACTTTTGCCAATGGAAGTGCTATAGCTATTCCTACAATACTCTGGGCTATATTTCCCGGGATTTCTGCTGCAGATAAAATGATGGCTTTTGAAAAAGCTATATTTGTAACAAAGTGCATTATAAGTACTCCTGCTGCATAATATGCAGCTACCATCCAAATACAAGCTACAATAAATGCTATTATATTATTCCAAAACTTTTCACCATTATATTCTCCTCTGTAAGCAATAGTTGCTGCAATCCAAGCCATAATTCCCTTTATAAGGAAAGTAAAGGGAGCCCAAATAACATAGGATGAAAGAACATCAAATAAACTCATTCCTATAGCTGCAGATAAAAATGCCTTTTTTCTTCCAATTAATATAGCCGCTAAAAGTACCATACTGTCTCCCATATGCACAACACCTTTAACCAATACTCCTGTTGGTATGTTAATTATAGCTGTAGCAATATAAGTTATTGCAGCCATAAGTGATACCTGAATAATATCTCTCACTTTTAAACCACTGACACACAATCTTTTTTGTTCCATATAATGATAACCCCCTTAAATTTGAATTAATAACATTATATTTTCTTTTATAAAAAATTCAAAATGTAACGATACACTTTTGTATTAATTCATATAAAAAAGGAAATACTATTTTATACATTTAATATTTCTATTATATAAGGGAGATTTTAAAATGACTTTTTTTAAATGGCTCTGCAGCCTTTTTTTGATACTTTTATTTATAGGTGTAATATTTAAAATGGGATTAACATTTATAAATATGCTACTTTTAATATGTGCTTTTGTTTTTATAATAGATACAGCATTTATTGGCAAAAAACGATTCTAATATATAACATTAAATTAACATTTAATACTTAATTTTAACTTACTCCTCCCTAATGACAAATAAATTTAAAAAAGTTAACTAAAGTTATATTTCCGTAAAATATGCTAAAATTTTGTTAAATTTTTTTGTATACTTACCCTTTTACTAATGATATAATTTATTTGTCCATAAGGGGGGGGTATAAATTTCATGTATAAATTTGTAGAAAATAAAATATGGAAAACTATACAACACACATTTAAAATATTATTGAATTTACTAAGCAAATATTATTTCATTCTTATAGGTTTATATTTCTTATATAAGACTTTACTTTTAGTTCAATATCCATCTATCAGTTTAGGTAGTAAAATATATTTAGGTATACTTGCTTTTATGTGTTTTACAGTCTATTCAGATATTAGAAATGATATTAAAGTAGTTCCTTTTTTAATATTATGTGTTCCATTTTTCATATTCATATTTTATATAGAACAGCACGGATATGCGTTTTGGGGGAAAATGCTGCAGTGGCAAATAAGTAGAAAGATAGTAGTAGATCTTAATCCTATATTTAGTAAAATACCTTTTAATGATGGAAGTTTTGCAAGAATTTATAAAACAGAAACTTTAACCTGGTTTTTCAGGATGGTATATAATAACGGTTTTGTACTGCCTGCTTTACTTGCAGTATATAGATCTGCCCTATCCAAGGATTTCAAAAAAATGGTGCGTTATGTTTTATCTGCACACGTAGTACAGATATTTTTAATAACTCCATTTTATCTTACTTTCCATTTACAGGAAGTATGGTACGTACTTGGACAAGCTGATGGTCTTGATAGGCATTTAAATCCAAGTGCTGCTGCAGGTGTTACTCTTAATTGTTTTCCATCTATGCATACATCCATATGCTTTGCTATGTTTTTATTAGTTCTTAGAGAAAAAAATAAAATATGGAAATTTGTATTTAGTTTTTTCTGTTTAAGCGTAATATTCTCAACTCTATATCTTGAAATTCATTGGGTAATAGATATTTTTGCTGGAATACTGTTAGCTTATGTAACTGTAAAATTAGTAGATTTTATATTAGCTAAGGGCAAAATGCTCCTTCAGAAGCCATTAGATAAGTTTTATTATAAAAAGAGTAAAGCTATATATGTAAGTAATTACTACGTATACACCATGAAAAACTAACACAAGTTGACATTAATATATAATAAAGTTAAAATCAGTGATGAAACTAATTAAAAAAGAGGAGAGAATAGGTAGTGACAGACTTAAAAAAAGAGATAGAAAAAAGAAGAACTTTTGCAATAATATCTCACCCAGATGCAGGTAAAACGACTCTTACTGAAAAACTGTTATTATATGGGGGTGCCATAAGACTTGCTGGTTCTGTTAAGGCAAGAAAGGCTTCAAAACATGCAGTATCTGATTGGATGGAAATAGAAAAACAAAGGGGTATTTCCGTAACATCGTCAGTAATGCAATTTAACTATAATAATTTTTGTATAAACATATTAGATACACCAGGACATCAAGATTTTAGTGAAGATACATATAGAACTTTAATGGCAGCAGACAGTGCCGTAATGGTAATAGATGCAGCAAAGGGAGTTGAGGCACAGACTAAAAAACTGTTTAATGTGTGCAGTTTACGTGGAATTCCCATATTTACATTTATAAATAAAATGGATAGAGAAAGTAAAGATCCTTTTGAATTAATGGATGACCTGGAAAATGTTCTAGGCATAAAATCCTATCCAATGAACTGGCCTATAGGATCCGGTAAGGATTTCAAAGGAATATATGATAGAAGAAGGAGCCTAATAGAAATATTTAATGGAGGAAATCACGGTCAAACTGCAGTAGAATCCATAGAAGGAACTGTAGATGACAATGTTTTTAAAGACTTACTAGGCAAAGCTTTACATGAAAAACTGAAAGACGATATAGAACTTTTAGATATTGCAGGAGACCAATTTGACATTAAAAAGGTTAGAGAAGGTTCACTTACTCCTGTATTTTTTGGAAGTGCCCTTACGAATTTTGGAGTAGAGCCTTTTTTAAAGAAATTTTTAAATTTAACTACATCACCTCTGCCAAGAAAATCAGATATTGGGGAAATAGATCCTTTTAGTGATGATTTTTCTGCTTTTATATTTAAAATACAGGCAAATATGAACCCGGCGCATAGAGATAGAATTGCCTTTATGAGAATATGTTCAGGTAAGTTTAAGAAGGGTATGGAAGTATTTCACCTACAGGGTGGAAATAAAGTAAGACTTTCTCAACCCCAACAATTCCTAGCTCAGGATAGGGAAATAGTAGACGAAGCTTATGCAGGAGACATACTAGGTGTATTTGATCCTGGAATTTACAATATAGGAGATACATTATGTCCTATAAATAAAAAATTTAAATTTGAAAGCATCCCTGTATTTGCCCCAGAACATTTCGCCAAAGTAAAAACCCTAGATACCATGAAACGAAAACAATTTATAAAAGGCGTAAGTGAGATTTCAGAAGAAGGTGCTATTCAAGTATTTAAACAATTAAATATAGGCATTGAAGAAATCATCATAGGTGTAGTTGGTATTCTTCAATTTGAAGTACTGGAATACAGAATGAAAAATGAATACAATGTAGACATAAAAGTCGACATACTTCCTTATAGAGCTATACGGTGGATAGAAACCTCTGAAACAAAGGTAGAAGATCTTATTTTAACAAGTGATACTAAAAAAGTAAAAGACCTAAAAGGAAGAGACCTTTTAATATTTCAAAGTGAATGGTCTATTAGCTGGGCACTTGAACACAATAAAGGCCTTGAACTATCAGCTATAGGTAAAACAGAATAATTATAAATACCAGCTTTAATTCTCTACTGAATTGAAGCTGGCTATTTTTTTTGTAAAAATTTTATTTACTTTGAAACAGGAATAAATCCTATCTTTTTCTGCATTTTTCTAAGTACCTTACTTGATACATAATATGCCTTTTCTGCACCTTTTTTATATATGTCTTCTAGGTATTTTTTATCTTGAAGCAATGAATTTACTTTATCCTGTATTGGCTTTAACTCACCTATTAAAGCTTCTGCAGTATCATTTTTAAATTCAGCATATCCTCTGCCTTCATATTTTTTCTCTATTTCCTCATGGCTCATTCCAGTTACAGCACTCATTATATTTATAAGATTTTTAACTCCTGGTTGGTCATCACTATATTTTACTTTTCCAATACTGTCAGTAACAGATCTATTTATCTTTCTTTTTATATCTTCTGGTTTATCCATAATAAGTATGTAGCTGTTAGGGTTATCTGATGATTTAGACATCTTCTTTGTAGGATTTTGCAAATCCATTATTTTAGCTCCATCTTCTGGTATGTATGCTTCTGGCACAGTAAATGTAGGACTATATAGATTATTAAATCTTTCTGCTATATCTCTAGTAAGTTCTACATGCTGTGTTTGATCCTTACCTACGGGAACAAGATCTGCATTATAAATCAATATATCTGCCGCCATGAGCACAGGATAATTTAAAAGTCCTGCACTTACAGAACCACCATTCCCATATTTTTGAGATTTACTCTTGTACTGAGTCATTCTTTCCAATTCCCCTACATAAGTAAAACAATTTAAAAGCCATGCTGCTTCACAATGGGTAGGAACATGAGATTGAATAAATATAGTATTTTTTTCTGGATCTATACCTGCTGCTAAATATATGGCAAGTACTTCAAGGGTCCTCCTTCTCAAATCTTTTGGCTCCTGCCTTACAGTTATTGCATGTAAATCTACTACGCAAAAATAACAATCATATTTGTGTTGAAGTTTTACCCAGTTTTTTAAAGCTCCAAAATAATTTCCTATAGTTAAATTTCCTGAAGGTTGAATTCCACTAAATATTACTTTTTTCTTTTCTTCCATGATTTATTGCCTCCCTTTAAGCATTTATAAAAACCCTATGATATAAAAATCATAGGGCGTATTTACCGCTGTACCACCTAAATTCAAAAAGATAAAATTACATCTTTTTCTCATATGGATTACAAAATATCCTGCCTTTATAACGTAAGACCTACGGTTAAAACTACTAATTTAATTCACTTTTCTCCTCCAGAATCCATTCAATTCAAGCATAATTACTGTAATTTCACCTCATACAGCTCTCTAAAAATCTGTTTTTAAATTTACTTACTTTCTTTCAAAGGATTTAAACTATATCAAATGTTATCATATATTCTACTATAAACCCATAAAAAATGCTATGGAAAATTTTTCCTGGGTTATATATATACTTTTACTTCATGATCGCCCTCTCTTAAAAAAGGTATTATATCTTGTGAGACCTTATTTCCATCCAACCATATTCCCTTTTCATTGTCTTTTAAAACCTGTATGTTGTAAATACACTTTCCTCTCGTGTATTTCATACTAAAACCATTCCAACTGTCTGGTATACAAGGAGAAACTGTAAATCCTAATTTTTCTTTAAATTTCATCCCAAGTATTGACTCTATTCCAGTTCTATACATCCATCCTGCAGCACCTGTATACCAACTCCATCCTCCTCTTCCGGTATGAGGCTCAACTGCATATACATCTGCTGCCATAACATAAGGTTCCACTTTATAAACCTGACAATTTAAATAGGTATTGCTGTGGTTTATAGGATTTATCATAGAAAATGCACTGTATGCCTTATTATTATACCCCATTTTAGCTAATGCTAAAACTGACCATATAGCAGCGTGGGTATACTGTCCTCCATTTTCCCTGACGCCAGGCACATATCCTTTAATATAACCTGGTTCTAAATTGGATTTATCAAAAGCCGGGTTTAAAAGCATTATAATTCCCTTATCTCTTCTTATAAGATTTCTTTCAAGGGCTTCCATGGCTTCTTCAGCTCTAGACTCTTTTGCAGCACCTGATATAACAGCCCAAGATTGAGAAATGGAGTCAATTTGACACTCTTCATTCATTGAAGAACCAAGTGGAGTTCCATCATCAAAATAGGCCCTTCTATACCAACCGCCATCCCAGGCATTTTCTTCTATATTTTCTCTTATAAACTCTTTTAGTTCTGAATATTTGTTTGAATTTTTCACATCTCCTTCAAATGTACATATAGGTATGAATTTATCCAATATATTATATAAAAACCATCCAAGCCATACACTCTCTCCTCGTCCTTCGTTTCCTACAGTACTCATACCATCGTTCCAATCTCCAGAACCAATAAGAGGTATATTGTGACTTCCAAACTTAAGGGATTTTTCAATTGTTCTTACACAGTGTTCATATATGGTCCCACTTCTTTCTGATACATTGGATATATTATATCTTTCATCTTCACCATCTTTAAGGGGAACATCTTCCAAATACAAAGCCTTTTCAGACAATATACTGTAGTCGCCTGTATTTTGTATATAGTCTTCCACCACATAAGGAAGCCACAGCAAGTCATCAGAAAATCTAGTTCTAATACCACTTTCTACAAATGGATGCCACCAATGCTGTACATCACCCTCAATATACTGCCTTGAAGCGCTATATATTATGTGTTTTCTAGTTTCAGATGGGTCTATATAGGAAACGGCCATTACATCCTGAAGCTGATCTCTAAATCCATAGGCACCTCCTGACTGGTAAAAAGCTGTCCTTGACCAATATCTGCATGATATAATTTGATACATAAGCCATCCATTTAGCATTATATTCATGGATTTATCTGGAGTATCCACCTGTATGGTTCCAAGCAATGTTGACCAGTAATCCTGAACATTTTTTAACCCGCTGTAAACATTTTTTATACTATTGTATTTTTCAACCACCTTTTTAACTTCTTCAAAGCTATCTTCTTCTCCAAATAAAACTACTACTTCCTTCTCTGAATTTGTATCCAGTTCTACTTTTACATTCTCAGCTAGACAGGGATCAAATCCTGCTCCTACTTTATTAGAAAATTGCTCACGTTCCAGTGCTTTAGGCCTAGATATATCTCCTTCTCTGCCTATAAATTCTTTTCTGCTGGCAGTATAAGAAAGTCTTTCCCCACCTAAAATTTTCATATAACATATTGCTTGATTAAAGTGCTCACTATATGGGTTTTTAGCATATATGCATCCAAGTTCCTTATTAAATGCTGTACATATATACTGTGATGTTTGCTCATGGCAAACTCCCAATACTAATTTTGCATAATAGGTTACTGACATCTTTCTTCTTTTTCCACTTATATTTTTTAATTTTATTTTACATACTTTTACGCTTTTTTCCATATCAGCAAAAACGTCCATCTCACCTAGTATTCCATTGGCTTCATGTTTAAAATTAGAAAAGCCAAATCCATGTTCTATCACATATTGTCCAGAATCCCTTATAGGTTCTGGTGATATGCTCCACATCTGTCCTGTAACTTCATCTTTTAAATACATGCTTTCAGCTTCGCCATCCATAACTGGATCATTTGACCAGGTTGTAAGCTTATTTTCCCTACTATTTTTGTTCCATGTATAGGAAATACCACTTTCAGAAACATGGAATCCAAATTTTTTGTTTGAAATTACATTTATCCAAGGAGCTGGGGTATGTTTATAATCTTTTAACACTATAATATAAGACTTCCCTTCTGAGGAAAATCCTCCTACCTCATTAAAATACTGAAGTTCTGGAAGTTGAAACTGATAAGAAGAAATATTTTTAGAAGTCACATTTGCACTTTTATCAATCATCCCTATATTATCTTCTGTCAAATACGTACTATCTTCAATCTGCTCAAACAGTTCTCCTTTATCTCCATCTATTACAAGTCTGGCTATAGCTATAAAAAGTTCTATATCCTCCTCCTTCATAGTATTTTTATTGTATAAAAATACTCCCCCATCTATATTCTTCTTATATCTAGAAGTTCTAGAATTTACAGCATCTCTAAGTTTGTTTTGAAGAGGCTGCATATATAAAATATCTTGTAAATTTAAGAAAACTAGATCCACTGACAACCCTTTCCACATCCAGTACTCATATGCACTTAAAAGCTGCCTTACAAGAGACATATGATTTTCATTTCTTATAATGACAAGCACTATAGGTAAATCACCTGAAATTCCGTAAGGCCACAGAGCAGACTGTCCTTTTCTTATATTCATAATATATTGTTTTCTCTGCTCAAGGGAGCTACTTAAAAATAAAATCCTGGAAGCCATTTTTTGATACATATTTATTTGATTGGACTTTATGCACAAATATTTCATTTCCATCTGACATTCTGTCCATGACAATTTAAATATTCTATTTACATTAAACATATCCCTATATTTATTTGCAATTTCAATTGCCTTTTCCTTACAGTTTGTAACTGCAGTAGTATAAGCTACCTTGCAGGTTTTGCCTGGGTCTACAGCTACCCTTACCCTAATACTTATTATAGGATCAATTACATCTCCTACGGATTTAGTAAGCTGTACATCATTGTCCATTGCTCTTGGCTTTGCAAGATTTCTATTTCTTCCTATAAAATTCACTCTACTGGTCTCGTACTGAACAGAACCTAATTGTTCTCCTTCCACGGCTATAGTTTGCACCATCCACGGCTTTTCTTCATCTTTTTTTCTAGGTCTCCTGCTTGCAAGCAAGCATACTGGATTGTGTACAAATTCCGTTTCTATAAACAAATTTTGAAACGCAGGATGAACTAAATCTGCATTATAAGGCGATAAGGTTACTTCCATATAACTGGTTATTTCAACTTCTCTCCTTTTTTTGCCCGCATTTGTAATAGAAATCCTTCTCACTTCACCTTCTTCTTCCTGACATACAGTAACTTCCGTATAAGTTCTCAAGTTTCCATCTTTTCTTCTAAATTCCGATTTGTCTGGAGAAAATGTTACTTCATAGTCTTCCCCTTCATATTTACAAGGTTCATAAGTAGCACTCCAATATTCATTTGAATTTATGTTCTTTATATAAAAAAACATTCCCGTATCATCTTTTGTACCATCTTCACGCCACCTGTAAACTGTCATATCTCCTCTTTTACTATATCCACTGCCGCTGTTAGTTATCATCATAGAATAACTGTTACTAGAAATTATATTTACTGCTGGTATTTCTGTATATGCTCTAGTAAACTTTCTAACAATTATATTTTCATTTTTGACTATAGTCTTTTCATTTACATCATGCTCTTCCTCATTATAAGTTATATTCTTGGGAATCTTTTCCTGAAGTAATAGTTCTACAGACTTTACCTTAGGAATTTTATGAAACCTTTCCTGAAGTACATTTTTCATAAGTACATTATCTAGTGACATAAAACCCATTCCTTGGTGATGTATCATAAAACACTTTACCAGAGCATACTTTTGCTTTCTAGAAAGTCTTTCCTTAGTATAATCTACAGCTTCATAAAATCCATATCTACCCTCGGCCTTAGATTTTATGAGATTTTTTATATTGGAAAATGCACTTTTAAAGTCAACCTGAAGAGCCATTAAAGATGCATACGGTGCAACTACCAATTCATTTGTAAGTCCTCTTTTTAATCCAGCTGCTGGTATTCCAAAAGCCTTATACTGATATACAGAATTTATGTCAAAATCATAGTAAGCAGATTCTGAAATTCCCCAGGGAATTTTTCTCTTTTCACCATATTTTTTTTGGGCTTTAACCACATATTCATAGGTTTCACTTAGCAAAGTATTAGGGAAATTTTTCATAATTATAAGAGGCATTAAATATTCAAACATAGTTCCAGACCAAGAAACTAATCCCTTTCCTCCTCCCATAGAAGCCATGGATCTACCAAGATTAAACCAATGATTTTGTTTAATCTCCCCTTTAGCTATGGATACAAAGCTAGCCTGCCTTGCCTCAGATGCTAGAAGATCATAATAATTTTTGCCAATAGAATCTTTTTCCACATCATACCCTATAGAAAAAAGCTGCCTTTTTTTATTGTAGAGCATGCTAAAGTTATGATTTTCATCAATGATTTTCAATTTTCCTATTATATTTTTTACATCAGATACAAAATTACATAAAGTCGATTTACTCTCCAACAATAATTTTTTTAAATCATCTCTATGTTTATTTTTTTCTTCTGAAAAATCTTTTTTATTGCCCAGATTAATCAACTTGTTAAAAACTTCCGGAACCTCTTTTAAAGGGATTTTAGTTGCCAATTGATTTAATTCACACTTAAAATCACGAAACTCCTCATTTTCATTTATGAAATGAATCCATGGGAAAAATTGATTTAACTCATCCATAAACTTACAAGTCATATTTTTGACTTTCTCATTCCAATATAAATCTGTACCATTCCCTATAAATTTCATACATTCTTCATTCAAGTTCCATAAAAATCTTTCCAATGAAAATATATTTAAATTTTCACCTGAAAGTTTATCTATAAAATTCTCATAAGCGCATTCAATTTTAAGATTATTATATAATTCATTTTGTGCTAATTTCAAAGTATCCTTAAATCCCTCTGTAAGATTTTTATTTGTTATAGGATAGTTCAGATATTCTTCCAGTGATTCTTCTGTAAGCCACATGTATGCCACTAAATTTCCACTATCAACTGTAGATATATACCTAGGCTTTAACGGAACTTTATTTTTTATATCATACCAGTTATAGAAATGTCCCCTATACATTTCTAAAGACTCCATATTCGATATTATATGTTGGAGCCTATATGTGAGTTCTTTTATGCCTATATACCCTAAGTCGTAAGCAACTATATTAGAAGAAATCCCCATAGCCATATTAGTTGGAGAAGTTCTGTAGGCTACCCCTTTATAGGGTTCTTCTTGATAATTATCTGGAGAAAGCCAATTAGTTTCAGGAGATATAAAATCTTCAAAATAAGCCCAAGTTTCTCTTGCCAGTCTTCTCAATATATCTTTTTCTTCCTTGTTAATCTCTTCCTCAGTATTTTTTCTTTCCTTGCTTATGTTAAATGCAATCCATGGTGAAAAAATCCAGATTATACAGGAAGGTATTACTAAAAGAGCATCTTCCACGGAACTTCTAAAACCTAAAAAAGCTATAATAATGCCCAGTATACTGCCTACCCACATAGACTTAAAATAGCTTTCCAATCCCCTTTTAGAAGTGGCCTCTGCATCTGCTGCAGTCTGCCACTGAAGTAAATTTTTTTTACTTATAAAAAGCCTGTAAAGTGTCCTAATTATAGCATCCAACATTAAATATGTCTGATAAGGTAGAAAACTTAGTATGAGAAAAAATTGTTCTACTACAGTTTTAAAATTGCTTATCTTACCTGCAAGACTATTTCCTTTTATAGGAGAAACCACTGTTTCAGATACATCAAAGAGTATGGGAGAAAGTATTGAAACAAAAGCTACTACCAAAAAATTATCTACATTTTTAAATAGTATCATAGATACTATAATTAATATCATTATAGAAGGTGCTATTATACTTCTTCTTAGATTATCTATTATTTTCCATTTTGATAACCTGTTTAAAGGACTCTTTTTAAACAACCAGGGAATTAGCTGCCAATCTCCCCTCACCCATCTATGAAGTCTTTTACAACTAGCATTATAGTAAGCAGGATATCCATCTACAAGTTCTATATCAGTCACAAGAGCAGCCCTTACATAAGATCCTTCTAAAAGATCATGACTTAATACAGAATTTTCCGGTATTTCACCTTTTAAAACACTGTTAAATACATTTACATCATAAATGCCTTTACCCGTAAATATACCTTCGTCAAATAAATCTTCATATACATCAGAAATGGCACTTGTGTATACATCTATTCCTGTTTCACCTGAAAATATTCTGGAATGGAGTGTTTTATTTGCACTCAACACGCTGATACTTACTCTAGGCTGCATAATTCCGTGTCCTCTTATTATCTTTTTACCATCATAACTCATGTAAGGTATGTTTAAAGGATGCGCCATAGCTCCTATAAGGGATCTAGCTGTATCTTTAGGCAATTTAGTATCTGCATCCAAAGTTATAACATACTTTACGCTATATAAGTTTTTTATGTCACCACTTATAACATTATAACTTGTGTTATCATTTCCTCTTATAAGAGAGTTGAACTCCATTAACTTACCACGTTTTCTTTCCCATCCGATCCACTTTCCCTCTTTCTCATTATATTTTCTAAACCTACTTAAAAAATAAAATTTGCCTTTTCCATCTTCAGAATATTTCTTGTTTAATTTTTCTATTTCACTTAAAGCTGTATCTACTATTAATTTATCATCCTTTTCTTCTTTTTCAAAACTATCCTTAAAATCCCCCAATAGTGCAAAATACAAGTTTTTTTCTTCATTTGCAAGATAGTAAACCTCCATATCACCTATAAGTTTTTCAACCTGCTTACTATTGTTTATAATAGCAGGTATTACTACTGCCGTACTAAATTTTTCAGGTATACCACCTTTGAATTCAATTTTGGGTATAAATCTTGGCTTTACAAGTTTATTTACACTCCAATTGAATATAGATATAAATATATCACTTAAAGGTATAAAGAGTACAATTGCTCCTAATATGTATTTCCACAAAGGCAAATCCTCTACATAAAAATTTATGCCACTTATGAGCGCATCTAGGAAAATGGTGCCAAATACAATAGTACCTATATAAAAATTAACCGTTATTTTATCTAGAATTTTGTAATGCAGGTTTTTGTATTCTCTTGTACTGTTTTTTATTTTTTTCTCAAGGCAGCCTATACCCTTATCAATTAAATAATACCCTACATGTTTTTCGTATTCTTCTCCACAAGCTTCTTTAGCACACTCTATAGCTTTCTTGGCTATAAAAGATTCAGGTATATTTATATTTTTAGACATTTTTTCTATCCTATGTCTATAATAATCCTTAGACTTAAAATCCATTTCACTGTAAATTTCTGCAGGATCCATTTTTAAAATTTGTTCTACATAGCACAGTCTTTCAAAATTTTCTTTCCAGTTCAATGCAGATATTTCTACCATTCCACTTATAGAATTTTCCATAGAAATCTGACATACTCCCTGCTTTTGATGATTTATATTTACCATTCTTTTAACACTACTATCTTGTTTATCTAATTCTTCATCTATCCATCTGTATATTTCAGCACTTCCTATGAAGTTATCCCTCAACATTTTAATGAATCCTTCTGTAAAATGAGCTGTAAATTTAATATTTTTTTCTTTTAATTTGTGGATTATTTCATTTGCATTTTCTTCAGAATTTATAATATTCTCTGCTGCAATCTTTGCTCTGTTTCTTTCTTTTTGCATAAATACCATATCGTCAGTTATATTGCTTATATTTTGAATCAAAGCTATTCTTATCATTATAGGCAGTGCCCAGAGTTCTCCACTTCTTAATATTGTGTTTTCCTGATATGCATTTATGAAAGCCTCTATAGTATCTTCTTTTACAGTTCCTTGGGTTTTTGATAGCATTTCCCTAGCAATGTAATATATTCTAGGAAAACCCTTCATAGTACCCCCAGTCATTACAGGAAGATTTTTATAGTATTTTTCGGACATATTATTTTTTATATCTTTATATTCTTTTTTTATTAAATACAAATTATCCAAAAGCCATTCGGCGCAAGATACTATTTCCTCTCTGTTTTTAATTTCTTCATCAAAAAAATTGTACCCGTCTAAAATTCTTCCATAACTTCTGTCCAAACTCTTCATTAATTGCTTCTTGCAACTTTTCCTTTGAACTGCAGATGGAACAAGCGATATTTCTCTGGCATATTTCTTTAATTCTTCTCTATCAACAATTAGTGTTGAAATATCCTCTCTTGAACTTTCATTTACACCATTAAATCTGTCGAGTTTGCCATAAATTATCATGAGTAATAAAATTATCCCTATACCTATAATGCATACAACGTAAAGCATAAAAAATCCATCCTTTCCTGTGAAAAAGAATTTTGCTTTGATTATTATTCCCAATAAAATCACAAAATATTAATTCACACTCAAGATGGATTTAACTTACAACATTATTTCATTTTCTATTAGATTATCAAAGGTCTGCCTTTTAGCAATTAACCTTGCTTTTCCTCCATTCACTAAAACTACTGCAGGTTTCGCAATTTTATTATAATTGCTGGACATAGAATATCCATAGGCTCCTGTGGTAAACACAGCTAATATGTCACCACTTTTAGTTTCCGGGAGCCCCACATCTTTTATCAATATGTCTCCCGATTCACAGGATTTTCCTGCTATGGTAACTGTTCCTTTTACACTGTCTTTTACTCTATTTGCTAGAACACATTCGTATCTTGCACCATATAGAGACGGCCTTATATTGTCTGCCATACCTCCATCTACAGATACATATTTTCTTATACCTGGAATATTCTTTATACATCCCACAGTATAAAGAGTTGTTCCCGCATTGCCAATTATAGACCTACCAGGTTCTATCACAAGAGTAGGAAGTTTTAAATCAAGTTCCTTAGCTTTTTCCCTTGCCTTTTGAAGTATAATACTACAAAAATCTTCTACAGATTTAGGTTTATCGCCTTCCGTATAGTATATTCCAAATCCTCCCCCGAGGTCTAATTCTTCTACTTCACAACCCAGTTCGTCTTTTATTTTTTTAATCATATTTAACATAATTTCAACTTCGTCTTCATAGGGTTTGGTTTCAAATATTTGAGAACCTATATGACAGTGGATTCCAGCAAATTTTAAATTAGGAAAATCAACTGCACTTTTTGTTATATTCATAACTTCATCATTTAACATGGTAAATCCAAATTTAGAGTCTATCTGGCCAGTTTTTATATAATCATGGGTATGAGCTTCTATACCTGGTGTCACTCTAAGGAGTATTTTTTGTATTTTACCATATTTCTTTGCTATGGAATTTATCTTTTCCATCTCATAGAAGTTATCTACTACAAACTTTCCTACTCCCAGTTTTACTCCCATCTCTATTTCATCTAACGTTTTATTATTTCCATGAAAATAAACTTTTTTCATAGGGAAGCCGCTTTTTAAAGCAGTATACAATTCTCCATCTGATACTACATCCAAATACAATCCCTCATCGTTTATTATCTGACACATTGCCAGAGTTAAAAAAGCTTTACCTGCATAAGTCACTTTATTAGCTTTATCAGCCTCAAAAGATTTATAATATCTTCTGCACCTATCTCTTACTAATTCTTCATCTATTACATAGAGTGGAGTCTTATATTCTTTCACTAATTCCCCCGTATTCATTCCACCAATGTATAAAACATTGTTTCTAATTTCCATGCTACCCATTACTTTCACACTGGTTTCCTCCTAAAAGTTTTTAAATATGCTTCTAATTTCATAAGAATAACCTCGAATTAATCACTATAAATTAAATTCTTTTGCTACTACATTTATAGTTTTCATTTTATCTTCTTGTTTTATAGCACAAGTAATCCTTATTTCAGACGTAGTTATCATCTTTACACCTATATTGTTTTCTTTAAATAATTTAAGCATCTTTGCTACTACACCAGATGTAGTTTTCATTCCTATACCAACTATTGAAAATTTAGTAATATTTTCATCTATATCAACTTTAGTTTCTTCACTAAAATAGCTCTTTAAAATATTAAGACATTCTTTCAAGTCAACTTTTGGTATAGTAAATGATATATTCACCTTACCTTTTATAGGTGCAGTTTGGCTTATCATATCTACATTTACTCTTTTTTCTGCTATCTTTTCAAATAAATTAGCAATAACATTTATGTCGTTATTAATATTTGTCACTGTTATTGCTGCATCTTCATCACTTGTTGCAAGTCCTGTTACTGGTTTACTTTCTAAATTCATATTATCTACCTCCTTAATAACTGTTCCTCTTATATCACTATTGCTTAATCCCACATATACAGGTATATTATATTTTTGAGCTAATTCTATAGATCTAGAATGCATAACTTGGGCACCTAAACTTGAAAGTTCAAGCATTTCCTCATAATCTATCTCATATAACTTTTTAGCATCTTTATATTTTCTAGGATCTACACTGTATATACCATCTACATCTGTATATATTTCACAAGTCCCTTTTAGTTTTACAGCTATTGCAACAGCTGAAGTGTCTGATCCTCCTCTTCCTAGAGTAGTTATATCTCCTTTGTCATTTATACCCTGGAAACCTGCTGCAATTACAACTTTTCCTTTATCTAAACTTTCTTTTATTTTTTCTCCATTTATATCATATATAAGAGACTTACCATATTGTCCACTAGTTTTTATACCAATTTGATAAGCTGTATAACTTACAGCATCACATCCTAAGTCTTTGATGGCCATAGCAAGCAATGCACAGGACACCATCTCGCCAGTAGACAAAAGTGCATCTAATTCTCTTTTATCTGGTGTATCTGTAATTTTCTTTGAAAGGGCTATTAAGTCATCTGTGGTATCTCCCATAGCTGATACTACAACTACTAAGCTGTCTCCATTTTTAACCCTGTTAACTACCGTTTTTGCTACATTTTTTATTTTCTCTGGAGTTCCTACTGAACTACCTCCATATTTTTGAACAATAATTGACATAATGTTCCTCCCTAAATTGATTTATAAAAAAAATAAGTACAGTAAAGGGACACAACACCTATACTGCACAAATATGCATGGTCGTGTACCTTTGTAGCTCTCCACTAAAAGTATATTCATTGAATTATAGAAAATGAATATATTGTTTCAATGACAGCCTCGCACATATTATATACAAAGCCAAAAGCAGTTTCACCAAACTAACTTTTTCGGCTATAACTCCTTTCTCTATCTCTCAACGTCCGTCGACTAAAAATAGATACTGATAGCTGCAGCACCTCTACCCTAGGTAACCAATTTATTAAATTGCTCTAAGTTTATCACAAATATTTAATCATTTCAACTATTTTTATCAATTGAATTAAAAAAAATACAATTTACCTATTTGCGTACTCTAAATCCTTTGGAATGAGATATAGTTCTCCCTATTGTAATTATTTTACCAGTTATACAATTTACGCAATGTGACGGAGTATCTCCTGTACAAATCTTGCCAGGATAAAGTGCATAGAGTTTTCTATATACACCTTCAGTAACATTTGGCATAACTACATTAGCTCCACTTTGAAGTGCTATAATCCTACCATTTAAATTTAAAGCCTCCATAGCTGTTGTAGCAGGAAGATTGATATCCGGCATAAGTAGTCTAGTAATGGCCATAACTTTAAGAGCATTTATGAAAGTTCCACCTTTTTCATGTCTTAAAGGCGTATCCTCATTAGGAATAAATGGACCTACTCCTATCATATCTGCATCGATTTCTTTAAAAAATAATATATCTTCTGCCAAAGACTCAAAGCTTTGACCAGGAAGACCTATAAGACATCCAGTACCAACTTCATATCCTAAAGTTTTAAGGTCTCTTAAACAACGTTTTCTATTTTGATAACTCATACCAGGATCCATTTTTGCATATAATTCTGGATCTGTAGTTTCTATTCTTATTAAATATCTATCTGCTCCAGCCTCTTTAAAAGCTTTATACTCTTCAAAAGTTTTTTCTCCTATACTCAGCGTTACAGCTATATCCATTTTTTTTATGTTTGCTATTATATATTTAAGTTTATCCACCGTATAGTAATCGTCTTCTCCAGATTGCATTACCACTGTTTTATAACCATATCCCACTGCCTTTCTTGCCAATTCTATTATTTCTTCTGGCTCTATTCTATATCTTTTAATATTTTTATTATCCCTTCTAAGACCACAGTACATACAATTTCTTTTGCATATATTAGAAAATTCTATGAGTCCTCTTAAATGTACCTCGTCCCCTACATATTTTTTTCTCACTCTGTCTGCTGCTTCAAAAAGTTCTTTATCATATTGATTGCTGTTAAATAATTCAACTATTTCACTTTTATCAAGTATATGATTTAATTCAGCTTTTTCAATTGATTCTCGTAATTTATCCCCCATAACTTCCATCTCCTTTATCAAAAAACTGAGCTTCAGGACAAACTTTAGACCTGAAGCTCAGTAAATCTTTAATTAATCGAGGAAGTCTTATACACATATAATTCATGTAGTGCCCTTGTAGCCATTATATATTTTAGTGTATTTTCATTTTTTTTACAGGTATCTATCATTATAACTGCATCAAATTCTAAACCTTTGGCAAAATAACTTGGAAGTATAACTTCGCCACTGGAATAGATCATATCTTCTCTATCAATCACATTTATATGAATTCTTGTTTTTATTAAATTACCTATAACTTCTGTATCTCTTAAATCCCTGCAAATTACGGCTATGCTTTCATAACCTCTTTCTTTTAATTTTACAACATTATCGAGTATTTTGTCCACAAGTTCTTTGGAATTACCTACCCTTTTTTCCACAACTTTTTTTCCACTTCTAACTAGAGGTACGGTTTTATCTCCTTCTAGATATTTATTTGCATAATTAATTATTTCATTTGTGGATCTATAGGTTTTATTTAATGAAAAACGCTTTATCTCTAAATCTGGGAGTATGCTTTCCAGTTTCTCCACAGCAGGTGTCTCTTTAGAAGGTATAATTTTCTGATTCGTATCTCCTACTATAGTAAAAGATTTACACTTTGTAAGCTCATAAATAACCCTAAACTGTAGAGGAGAATAGTCTTGGGCTTCATCTATTACTATATGTCTTATTTCATCTCTATACCTTAATCCTTCCAATTTTATTTTTAAATATAGTATAGGAGCTAAATCATCATAAATCAATGGTTTATTTCCATTGAAATCATTGTATACTGTAATTACATCAGGGCTTTTTAGCCATTTTAACTTATTTTTTTTGATATTAATTACTTCTTTTACTACATCCTTTATATCATTCCGCCTTTTGTACTCTAGCTCATTTCCATAATCATTTAGTTCATTTTCCGTTAGGCTCTTCAACTTATTTTCATATTTTTTTTGTATAGATATTACCAGTCTGTTTCTTTCATCTTTTATTTTTGAATATATTACACTTTTTATCCTAGCACTTCTCTTAAATAGAGGCATATCTTTAAAATAATAATTAATCATCTTATCTATTTCTTCTCTAGATATTATAAGCTTATCGTAAAAAAATACATCCTCTACCTTAAAGTAATTTTTTTCCAAACTGCCAATTAAATTATCTATATCCTGCACATATTGTAAAGAACTCTTATAACTAATTTCTTCAGAAAAATCTTTTTGGTGGCTTAGTACTTTTTCCATGTAATCTTTAAAATCCATTATATAGGAAACATTTATCATATCCTGTGCAAATTCTTTAAAAGTAATTTGAGTAACCTTTTCCTCGCCTAAACTTGGAAGTACAAGTGAAATGTAATCTATAAATATGCTATTAGGCCCTAATATGAGTACCTTACCTTGAAGTATTTTTCTATAATTATATAGTAAATAAGCCACACGGTGCAGTGCTATAGTAGTTTTTCCACTTCCTGCTATTCCATTTACAACAATAGCTCCTCTTCTCGGCTGTCTTATTAAATTGTCCTGTTCTTTTTGTATAGTCATTACAATGTCTTTTAACTTTTCACCAGCATTTTTGCTAAGTACCATTTGCAGGATTTCATCTTTTACATCTATGCTGGAATCAAACATACCTACTAGATTAGATTTTTTTATAATAAATTGTCTCTTAGAAAGTACTTCTGTTTCTACCTCTCCCATAGGAGATGTGTATTTTACAGTTCCCAGTTTACCTGCATAAAACAAGGTAGATACAGGAGATCTCCAGTCAATTATAATAGGTTCGTAACTTTTCCTTCCTGTCACACCAAACCTACCTATGTATATTGTTTCCTCTCCATATTTATCTTGAAATTTCACCTTGCCAAAATAAGGCGACTTACTCAGTATTGTAAGTTCTTTTATACTTTTATTTACTAGCCTATACTGCTCTTCCTTTTCGTACATTTCATGGTTGAAATATTCTATAACTTTATCTTCATCATCTTCATACTGCTCTACATTTTTTTCTCTTAGCTTTAAAATATAATCTATTACTTTTTTTCTAATATTAATGTATTCTAAAACCTGTACATCAATTTCCTTTAAAACTTCTTCTAATTTTTCCTTTTCAAGATTCAATTGGACTTCTTTCTCCAATTCTTTTTTTAAATCGTCTCCATACATATTACTATCTCCATTTCATAAGTTAACCATTAGAGTAGTTCATAATCAGAGTTTTGTATCTTGGGCTTCCTGTTTTTTTTCATTATATTCTTTTATTATATCCATAAATTCCTCTCCCATTAGAGTTTCTTTTTCAATTAAACTTTCAGAAATCTTTCTGAGTAAATTCTTGTTATCTTTAATAATACCCTTTGCCCTTTGGTGACATTCTTTTATTATGTTCAAAGTTTCATCATCTATAATTGAAGCCGTTTGGGCACTACAATTTTGTACCGGTCTCCCATCCAAATATCTATCCTTCATTGATTCTAGTCCCATCATGTCAAATCTATCCGTCATTCCATACATAGTCACCATGCTCCTAGCTGTTTCTGTAGCTCTTTCAATATCATTAGATGCACCTGTTGACATACTATTAAGTTCTACTTCTTCTGCAGATCTTCCCCCTAACATAACACATATCTTATCTATCATTTCTTCCTTACTAACAAGATATTTTTCTTCTGTAGGAAGCTGCATGGTATAACCTAGTGAACCCATTGTCCTCGGAACTATAGTTATCTTATGTACAGGATCAGTATGTTTTAATAATGCTGCCACAAGCGCATGACCAACTTCATGAAAAGCAACAGCTCTTTTTTCAGAATCAGATAAAATTCTATCCTTCTTTTCTTTACCTGCCATAACTACTTCTACAGATTCTTCTAAGTCATCCTGGTTTACTTCTTCTCTACCATTTTTTACTGCTCTTAAAGCAGCCTCATTTATCATATTAGCCAAATCTGCCCCTACAGCACCAGGGGTTGCTTTTGCTATAGAACTTAACTCCACATCTTGTGAAATTTTAACTCCCTTAGTATGAACTTTAAGTATACTTTCCCTGCCCTTTAAATCAGGCCTATCTACAATAACCCTTCTATCAAATCTTCCAGGCCTTAAAAGTGCCTTGTCAAGTACCTCTGGTCTATTGGTAGCTGCTAAAATTACAACTCCTTTAGAAGAATCAAATCCATCCATCTCTGCAAGAAGTTGATTCAAAGTTTGCTCTCTCTCATCATTTCCAGATACACTGCCGCCTCTACTTTTACCTATGGCATCTATTTCATCTATAAATACTATACAAGGAGCTTTTTCCTGTGCCTGTTGAAATAAATCTCTAACTCTAGCTGCCCCCATACCTACAAACATCTCTACAAAAGCAGAACCCGATATAGAGAAAAATGGTACTTTAGCTTCTCCTGCTACAGCTTTTGCAAGAAGAGTTTTTCCTGTTCCAGGAGGTCCTACAAGGAGTGCTCCCTTAGGAAGTCTTGCACCTATTGATACATATTTTTGAGAGTTATGCAAGAAATCAACTATTTCAATTAGAGACTCTTTAGCTTCTTCCTGTCCTGCCACATCATTAAAGTTCACACCAGTTTCATTTTCTGCATATATTTTAGAGGTATTCTTTCCAAAGGACATAACTCCACTGCCCATTTTTTTATCTAGTCTTCCTACTAGAATACTTCCAAAGAACACAAGTATACTTATAGGAAAAATCCAATTCATAAAAAGACTCTTCATTAGAGCGCTTTCTTGTGACACAGCTTCATACTGAACGTTTGCAGCACTCAATTTTTTAATTAAATCTATATCATCTACTCTTTCGGTATAAAGTATTTTTCCTTTATCGACTTTATCCTTATCCTTAGGGGTTATGATCAGCTTATCCTTGGATATTTTAACATTAGATATTTTATTTTGATTAATGTCATTTACAAAATCACTATATTTTATGCGCTCGTATTTTAATTGACTAGAGTATTGATTAATTATAAACACAATCATAATAGCTAACAGCGCATAATAAATAATATATTTAAATTTGTGACCTTTAAATTTTTTGCTATTGAACATATGTAAGCCTCCACTTTATTTCAACTCGTAACCTATTCTCATAACCTATTTATATTATAGCAATAAATATTTTTTTTCCTACTAGTATTTGCAAAATATTTTCAAAGTTATTTTTAGCCAAGTACCTATAATTTTTGCAAGTTCAAATTAAATTTATTCATTCAAAAAGAAATACTACCAAATTTTTCGATAGTATTTTTAAAAATAATTTTATAATGCAGTACTTTTTTCTATATCTAACTTACTCAACTTTCATAGTTTAAAAATATTGCGACACAACTTTTTCAAGAGGACAATTGACAGAGGACAGAGGACAATGAAGGTGAGTTTTCCTCCTTACGTCAGAAAACTAATTTATTTTTAAACTTGTTTTGCTAATGCAAAACATCTATTAAGCAGGCTCTAAAATCTGTGATTTTCAGATAATTGCTTGCTCAGAAAGTACTTCTTAGAAACAAAAAAACGTGAGTTTCTTTTAAATTAAAGATTTTTCGTAGTGTAGCGGAGAAAAATCCTCCTTCACTGTCCTCTGTCAATTGTCCTCTGTCAATTGTCCTCTGTCCTCTCAAAAAAAGTTGCTTCGCATTATGCTTATATTAAGTCAAAATTTCATATGTACGAAAGTTGAGTAACTTATATAAATATTTTTAATATGCTTTTCCCCAATAAACCAATTTGTCAGCTTTTTTACCGCAGCATACACAGGTATCTGAAATATGCTCTTGTTCAAAAGGAATGCATCTTGAAGATGCACCAGTAACTTCCTTAATTTTTTCTTCGCATTTAGCATCTCCACACCACATAGCTTTTACAAAACCTATTTTATTTTCCATTATATCTTTAAATTGTTCCATGTTTACAGCATTATTTGTATTGTTTTCTATAAGATTTTTTGCCTTTTCAAACATACCATCATGAATTTTATCTAAAAGATCTGGTATATCCTTTTCTAAGTTATCCATGGATACTGTTATCTTTTCTCCACTATCCCTTCTTACAAGTACAACTTGATTTTTCTCAATATCCTTTGGTCCCACTTCAAGCCGTATAGGAACTCCCTTCATTTCATATTCACTAAATTTCCATCCAGCCATTTTGTCACTGTCATCAAGTTTAACTCTTGCAAATTTAGCTATTCTATCTTTTAACTCATTTGCCTTATCCAGAACTCCTTCTTTATGCTGTGCTATAGGTACTATAATCACTTGAACTGGAGCTATTCTAGGTGGAACTACGAGTCCATTGTCATCACCGTGTACCATTATAATTGCTCCTATAAGACGAGTTGTTATACCCCAGGAAGTCTGGTATACATATTGAAGTTTTCCTTCTTTATCTGAATACTGCATTCCAAAAGATTTTGCAAAGTTCTGTCCTAAGTAATGGGATGTACCAGCTTGAAGTGCCTTTCCATCATGCATAAGTGCTTCTATAGTATATGTAGCCTCTCCTCCTGCAAATTTTTCACTGTCAGTTTTCTGTCCTTTTAATACTGGAATAGCCAGTACTTTTTCACAAAGATCCGTATACACATTGAGCATTCTTATAGTTTCTTCTTGTGCTTCTTTCTTAGTTTCATGTATGGTATGACCTTCCTGCCACAAAAATTCTGTAGTTCTAAGGAAAGGTCTTGTAGTCTTTTCCCATCTAACTACGGAGCACCATTGGTTGTAAAGCTTAGGCAAGTCTTTATAAGACTGCACTATCTTAGCATAATGTTCACAAAATAATGTTTCTGATGTTGGACGAACACATAATTTTTCTGTAAGTTCTTCATTTCCACCATGAGTTACCCAGGCAACTTCTGGTGCAAATCCCTCTATATGATCCTTTTCCTTTTGGAGAAGACTTTCAGGAATAAATAAAGGCATATATACGTTCTGATGGCCTGTTTCCTTAAACTTTCTATCTAAATAGCTCTGAATATTTTCCCACATAGCATAGGCATAAGGACGTATTATCATACACCCTCTTACACTTGAATAATCAGCTAATTCTGCTTTTTTTACAATATCTGTGTACCACTGTGCAAAATCTTCATCTCTGGATGTTATTTGTTCTACCATTTTTTTACTCAATTTTAATTACCTCCAAAATTTCATTTAGTATAGCTCTTAATCCTAATTTAAGTTTTTCCTTAAATATAAAAAAGCCTCCAATCCCAAAAGGGACCGAGGTTATGTCGGCGGTACCACCCTGATTAATATATTTAAACTGTTAAACATATTCTCTCAACTATAAATTATAACGGCAATCACCGCTGTATTCTAACAGAACTCAAAGGTAGGTTCAAAATGTACGTTTAGAAACTTTCACCACCCGTTTCCTCTCTTAAAAAATATCATTTCTACTAATCCTCTTCTTTGCATATTACTATATTTAGTTAAACTCTTTTTATATAATAAGATATAGAAAATTTATTGTCAATATATTTTTTAAAACAGCAGTTTCATAGATAACATCTATTACTATACTTTACTAAATTAAATTTTTAATAAACTACTCAAAAAACTGCATAATAAAATCAGGAGGTAAATTCATATGAATATTAAAAAATTTATTGTATTAATTCTTTCAATTTTTTTAATTAGCACATTTAGTCCAGATGTACATGCTTTTTCAAATAATTCCTATTATATAAAAAATTCAAATATACCGCATCACCTTTATGTAATATATCAAAATGATCTAACTCCTGAAGAAAAAACTATGATAGTCACCCTTCAAGGAGTAATATCAAATAAATCAAATGATCAAATATACACTCTAAATAAAAACCAGCCGGATTATAAAATATGGCTGGATGATTTAAGAACAAATTATGGAGTAACCTATACTACAGTAAAAGATCCTTGGTACTTGTTAGATAAATTTAAATCATTAGTATCCGGATATGTACTTTACAGCAGTTATCCAGAAAAAAATCCGTCTATTAATAACGCCTGCTGCCTTGCAGCCTTAAAAAATTCTATAGTTATAGATAAGCCTATAGAAGATAAGGTTAAAAATGCAGGAATCAAAATGCAGGGTAATTGTATAAATACTGATAAGTATTGGGCTTATAACAATTTGTGGAATTCAGGACTAAACCATTCCACCGTAATTGAGCTGTCTCCAAATAAAAATGCTCCGCTTAGGGATTACGGCATCATGAGTAAATGTTTGGTATTTTATGAAGATGATTCAAAAGACTTCTCCCTAAGAGATAAAGTTTTTGGGTCTATGAAAAAAGATTCTACCTGTCTTGGGTGGGGACCTGATGAACACGATAATGTAAATGCAGCCTCTAAAAACGGAGTAAGTATGGTTCCTGCTGATTGGTCCTACAATTTAACAGTATTAAGTGCTTTTCCATCAATGCCTTTAACCCAAAAAGGCAGTATAAAGCCTGAAATAAATTTTAACTTTCAACCTATGCACTATGTAACTTTTATAATGTCAGATGGAGATAATCAGCAGTGGATTCTTGGAAGTAATTATGGATCAGAAAAGTGGTATGGCTTTCCTAAAAGAGGTAATTTTAATATGGGATTTAGCATAAGTCCTTCTATGTATGAACTGGCACCTACCGTTTTTAAACTATATTATAAAAATGCATCTTCAATGCCTTATCGAGATAACTTTGTGGTCTCTCCTTCCGGTAATGGTTATATGTACCCTAGTAAATTCAAGGAAGATTCCCTAAAAGCATACCTTAAAAGATTAAACAATTATATGGGAAATGTAGATGAAAGGTATGTAACAGTTTTGGATGATTGGTCGCTTTATGATACCAAGTTATGGGATAAATACACCAGTTGTTCTAATATTGACGGCATATTTTATCTCAATTATAGTAAGCAAAATGACTATAAAGGCAAAATTGTATGGAGTAATGGAAAGCCAGTGGCGTCATGCAGGGATGTGCTGTGGTCTGGACTAGAAGAGGAAGATACATTGATAAATAACATAGACAGTTATGTTAATAAAGGATACACCGATATAACTAAACCTGATGCCTATACATTTGTGTACGTACACGCATGGAGCAAATCTATGAAAGACGTAGAAAAAGTAGTAACCGAATTAAATAAAAATCCTAAAGTAAAAGTTGTTCCACCGGATACATTTATGGATATTATGAAAAAAAATCTGCACATATAGAGTTTATATCTGAGAAGTTGACTTATACCAGTTCATATGCTGACAAATTTCATCACCATAAAAAAAGTTTTTAAGTGTGATTTCAATTTTGTCAGCATTATTTTCGGATATAAGTTCAAATTCCACTTAGAAACTGTATATAGATTAATCCCATAAAAATTAAGAATTAAGAATTAAGAATTAATAGTTATGGATGATTTTCTTCCATTAAAACTTCAGAAAATCTAAAATATAATTTTCAATTGCTGATAATTTATTTATGTGTATAAATTTATTTTACATTTAGAAAGTCAATATACAATATACCCTATTAATTTTTAAATAACTTTTCTAAAAATG
>ENA-UOOE01000586-UOOE01000586.1-fermentation-metagenome-genome-assembly--contig:-NODE-586-length-35005-cov-26.622489_pt1 | contig 35005 bp, 29 predicted proteins | sample MGYA00245776_ERZ724021 | MGnify/ENA primary metagenome ERZ724021 (study PRJEB28704, sample SAMN03018321) | fermentation metagenome | biome: anthropogenic terrestrial biome; feature: soil; material... | reverse complement strand
ACAGAGGCTTATAGCCTCAGAGCAAACCACCCGTTGGACGGGTGGTGCTGATTTACTGAATAATTATCGGCATATGATCATAATAAAAATACAATTTAATTATTAACGGACAGGAGAGAATATTATGGCTAGGCATCCCAGATGCAGGCACGTAGAATTTATTCCGGCAGTTACATCCTTTAAACCGGCAGGTATTCCGCGTTTTTGTATGGAGGAAATAGTACTTCTGGTGGAAGAAATGGAAGCTATCCGCCTAAAGGATTATCTGGGTATGGAACAGGAAGAGTGCGCTCGGAAAATGCAGGTTTCCCGGCCTACCTTTCAACGCATTTTAATTGAAGGCAGGGCTAAAATTGCCGAAGCGCTTATTGCGGGTAAAGCCATACGTATTGAAGGGGGCGACTATTGTCTGGGGGAAAACCGGTGCCGCCGCCGGGAACGCCTAGGAAAAGAAATGAACGATTGTCCCTATTCCAGAATAGGAGCCCGGGGCGGTAACGATCAGCAAAGGAGCCCAGATCAAGAGGAAAATATTATTGCTGTCTGCTCGTCGGGAGATTCCATGGATAGTATGGTAGATGGGCATTTTGGCCGATGTCCTTATTTTATTCTCTGGGATGAAGAAACAAACGAACCTGGAGTATTAAACAATAAGGACATGGAGTTAAACCACGGAGCCGGTACCGGTTTAGCCCAGGCACTCCTCAATAAAGGAGTTGCAGCCCTGATATGCAGTCGGATCGGGCCCAAAGCTTTTACTGTTTTGAATAGGGCGGGGATCAAAATTTTCGGCAGTACCGAAGGGATAACAGTAGCAACGGCATTGGAAAAATACCGGGCAGGAGAGCTTGAACCCCTGGAATCAGCCAACAATTAAAAGGAGGAATACAATACAATTATGAGAATCGCATTAGCTTGTGATAGTGCGATAAGGAGGGGCCTATGGAGCTCCTGCTTTTTTTATATTAATATAATTAGTGTGCGATTAAGTTTATTTTCTCTCTGCCAGACAGCGGCAGCACCATAGTCTATGCGCATCAATTCTACAATATACCAAATAATTCGGAATATCATCTATTTTAAAGTAGGATAATGAAGGAAATCGAAACTAACTGTCGAAAAGATATTAGGGTAATAGTGTTAGGGTGATGATGTGATGAAAGAATACATACTTTATGTAATACTGATTTTTATTCCTATTGGCGGCCTTATGGTATATTTGTTGCGAAAGGAGGGCCTTCCGGGAAGATACATAAATATTATATTATGGCTGTCCCTGCTTATAATTTTATCTTTTCCTATAAGTATGGAAAAGTTAGGCAAATCAGTTGCGCTTATTATTTATCTATTGCTGCTGGCAGCTATGACCTGGTATCTGCTCAGGGCCAGAATCGGCAGATTGGCTTTGTCCATGGAGCCGGAGTTCTCTACGCCTACCAGGATTAATAGCGTAAATACGGCTTTTTTGGAAACCGCCCGGCCGCTGCCGGAAAACAATGATATCCGGCCGGAAGGGGCGAAACTTATTACCCTGGGAGAAGCCGAAGCAGCTATCAGTAATGAAAACGATGCCGGGGATGAAGTCAGAGCGGATGATATGGCCCCGGCGGAGAAAATCGGCAGTGCCGAAAACCCGGCTCCGGCTCCGGAAGAGCAAAGCGAGGAATTGCTGTTAATCCCGGAGAGAGTGAGAGAGGATGAGACTGCCGAATCGGCAGTAATGCCGGAAGACAGCCGACAATTGCCGGCGTCGGCAGAAGAACCGACCGCTGCCGCATCACCGGATGGGGTTGGGTATGAATTGAAGCCAGGCGCTGAACCGCACGAAACGGCTGATGAAGCAGACAAAGAAGCGGGGGTGGATCTATCGGAACGGCAGAGTCTTCTGGCAATTATTACTGGCGAAAGTCGGCCCAATGTCCAGGATGAAGCTGTACTTACCGATATCGCGTCCTTGCCGGCTGAGGAGCAGCCCGGCCACGCCGGTGACGGTGAACCGCTGATTCCGGGGTCAGCCGATGCGGCTTCCGGTTATGAAGGCGGGACCGATTATGAGCTGACGCAGGTAGAAGAAGCACCTGCGGTATTAGATATTGTTGCCGATGATACAGTAGAAACAGGGACCCCGGATCTGCCCGACCAGAAAACAGCAGACATCAATGCGGTTGCCGAAGAGCAGGTAATCAATCTCATTGATAATGCATTTGCCTGCCGCTCCGTTAACCTGGATGAAGCTGTCCGGTGCTTTGAAGAAGCTTGGCATTTAACCTCCGATTATGAGCTCAGATATCTGCTGACCGTGGAATTGGTTGAGATATTTAAGGAGAGCGGCGGGTACCAAAAAGCAGCGTCGATTCTGGACAGCTTTATTGCCCTGCCCGGGCATAAATCTGATATAATAAACGAAATCAGCCTTCAATTAGATTATATCAACTTGCTGGCAGCAGAGCTGGAGCGTCTGGGTATAGGTGATTTGCCCGTATCCAGGATACCTAGGTGGGTTCGCCTAAAAGTGGATGCGGAAATGAACCCCCGGGAGTATAGATGAAGGGAGAAGCGATAATGAAAAAAAGCCAGGAGATTATTGGCCTGCCTGTCTTTTCTATTGTGGACGGAAGAAAGATCGGACAGGTAAAAGATCTGGTGATTAATCCTGAAGAAGGAAAACTGGATTTTATTCTGGTCAGTAATGGAAGCTGGTACGTGGGGGCCAGGGTTCTGCCCTACAAGGCAGTTATGGGTATAGGCGAACATGCTGTGACTACTGAGAGCGAGCATCTTTTGTCCAATATAAATGATACCTCCAGTGCCAACACTTTATTGCAGCGCAACATAGAACTTAAGGGCAATCGGGTTTTAACCAACAGGGGAAATTTAATCGGAGTAATAAGTGAGTATGAAGTTGATGAGGCCAGCGGAAAAATAACCCGCCTGGAGTATAAGACGGCCCAGGATGAATCTAAGATTGATATAATTTCAGCAGGCGATGTGCTGACCTATGGAACTGATGTCATCTTTGTGAGAGAGAGAGAGGATAGCCCTGATCCCACCAGTGCGGAGCAGCCTGAGGATAGTGCTGCTAAAGCTTCCGGTGGGGAGACTGATGGAGCAGCTTTTTTTAAGCAGAGGCAGAGACAATTCCTGCTGGGGAAAAAACTGGTGCAGGATATTAAGGATGGAGCAGGCAACATACTGATTGCTGAAGGCACCGTAGTAACAGAGGATATTATAAATCTGGCCGAACAGCATAACCGCTTTGTGGAGCTATCTCAGTGTGCCAAGTAGCATAACTGCAGGTGTAAAAATGGTAAACTCTAAAAAATATGTGGCTCGGATTGTTTTATTGCTGATAATGGCAGTAATGCTAACGCTTTTGCTTGCCTCCTTAGCCTTGGCTAAAAGAGATGCCAGGGTTTATCCTTCCAATATCACCGTGAGCGGAGTGGAACTGGGCGGATTAAGCCGTGATCAAGCCGGCCGGGTTCTGGCTGACCGGCTGCCAGCCGACTGCGGCACGCAATTGCTGCTTCAAACTCCCTCCCGCACCTTGAGCATACCGATAAACCAGGTGAATATAGCCTACGATATTCCCGCCACCCTCGCCAAAATTGATGTCGCCCTGCAGCCGGAGGGCATAGCGGGGATTTTCCAGCATAGTATTGCCCGCGGCAGCACCCGCAATATAGCTCCGGAAATTAAATGGAATGCAACTTTACTGCAGCAACGGTTAAGTGCGGTAAAACTTACTTACGATCAGCCGGCTATTAACGCCCGTATCCTCTACAACAACGATTATCTTGACTATATTGGCCATAAAAATGGCTATTCCATTGACATCGCCGCCAGTCTGGACCGTATCTGCGCCGTCCTGGAAAAAGGCTCTCTGGGACCTGTCCCTCTCGTTACCAGTGAGACTTATCCCCGGGTGAGGCTGGAAGACATAAAAGAGGTAAAGGATATACTGGGAATCGGGATGAAGAAAATAAACCAGCCGACGGCAGATTTTGACCCTTTGCTGGAGATATGCAACGGTTCCGTGGTGATACCGGGAGAAGAATTTTCTTTGCCTGAAACTATAGCTGCCAGGCATTTAAAGGTAAATAACTCGGCTCTGACCGTAGTGAATGATGTCCTGTACCGGACCTGTTCTCAAGCCGGCCTTAAGCCGGTTGGGCCCCGGACCAGTTTTATAAATAACCTTGAACACCCGGTTTTGATTACAGCGGTCATAGAAGGCAGCAACTTTATGGTTAAAATATATGGCTGCCAGACCGAAGCGGGCAAGGAAATAAAATTTATAACTGAAAAAGAGGAACTGGCTCCAGGGGTCGTAATGAAGGTAGACCAAAAACTATCACCGCCGCAGCAAATTGTTCTGCAGGAGGGCAAGAGCGGATACATTAAGCGCAGCTACCGGGTAGTAAAAGTTAATGGCCAGGAAATAGAAAAAAACCTTCTGGCCGAAGAGTTTACCCCCGGAAGGGATACCATAATAGCCGTAGGCCCGGGAACTATAAAAAAATAGTGGAAGCTCCGGGGTTCTCCGATCATATGCATGAAATCAGATAATAATGGCAACCTTTTTATTTAGAGGACTTATCTTCACGCTTATGTTATAATAAACCTGAATTTTTAATTCGTGGGCAGGAGGAATCATAATGGATGAATTAACCAAACAGGTAAGAATTGATATGCTCAGAACCGTGGTATGGACAGTCATTTCCTTGGCTGTGGCTGTAGCTGTAGTTTACATAGGCTGGTAGCCTGTAGAATTTAACTGGAAAGAGCAGGAGGGATATTTTTGGCACTGACCGAATTAAATGCGGATAACTGGGAACAGGAGGTAATGCAGTCAGAGCTTCCGGTTCTCGTTGATTTTTGGGCTCCCTGGTGCGGCCCTTGCAAAATGGTGGGACCGGTGATAGAAGTCTTGGCAGCGGAAAATGCCGGGAAATTAAATGTCGGCAAACTGAATGTTGATGAAAACAAAAGCATTGCTATCCAATACGGCGTTCGCGGTATACCCACATTAGCCTTTTTCAGGGGCGGGCAGGAGATAAAACGCATAGTGGGTGCCCAGGGCAAAGAACAACTGCAAAAAGTCATTGACTCGGTATTGGGGGAATAACCGGGGATATTTGTCCCCGGTTGCTGGCAAGTAGAAGCCGTCTTCAATTATGATTTTGGGGATGGCTTTGTTTTTTGGTTGACCATAGCCAGGAATTCTTTGATTTTCTTTTCATAGCCATTATCCCGGGCCTGGTAAAAACGGCTGCCTTGCAGCTCATCAGGGAGATAATTCTGCTTCACATAACCTCCGTAATCATGGGGGTATTTGTAGCCTTTACCTTTGCCCAGCAGCGTGCCGGCCCGGGAATGGGAAGTATCACCTAAGTGTGGAGGCACGCTTATTTTAGGACTGTTGCGTACCGCAGCTATAGCTTGGTCAATAGCTGTTTTACTGCTGTTGCTCTTAGGAGCGCTGGCTAAATAAATAGTAGCTTCAGCCAGGGGGATGCGTGCTTCCGGTAATCCCACAAACTCCACCGAGCGCGCCGCGGCTGTTGCCAGCGTAAGCGCGTAGGGGTCGGCCAGGCCTACATCTTCTGCGGCATGAACAATCAGCCGGCGGGCAATGAACTTGGGATCTTCCCCTCCTTCAAGCATTGCGGCCAGCCAGAACAGGGCGGCGTCAGGGTCGGAACCGCGTATGCTTTTTATAAAGGCGGAAATAGTGTCATAATGATAATCTCCGGTTTTATCGTATTTGAGCATGGGCTTTCCGGTAATCTGCTGCAACAATGGGGCATTAATATCTAAAGTGCCGCCCGGTTCGGCATAAGAATTAACCGCTGCTTCCAGTATATTCAGGGCCATACGGGCATCCCCCTTGACCAGACTGATGATAATCCCTATGGCGGCTTCGTCGATCCTGATATCGAAACTGCCCAGGCCGCGCTCTTCATCTCCCAGAGCCTCTTTAATTATGAGCCGGATAGCTTTTTCATCCAGCGCTTTCAGGACATAAAGCCGCAGACGGGAAAGTAAAGCATTATTCAGTTCGTAGAGAGGGTTTTCAGTGGTAGCCCCGATGAGCAGCAGGGTACCGTTTTCAACAAAGGGAAGCAGCACATCCTGCTGGCTTTTATTGAAGCGATGAATCTCATCTACAAACAGGATAGTTCGCTGCTGATAGAATTTAAAGCGCTCGGCGGCATCGGCGGCAATTTTCTTTATATCGCTGACTCCGCCGGTTACAGCCTGCAGTATTTCAAAATGGGAATTGGTCATACGCGCAATGATGCGGGCGATACTGGTTTTACCCGTACCGGGAGGGCCGAATAAAACCAGGGAATGGAGATCGTCTTTTTCTATAGCCCTTCTTAAAACCGAAGTCGGACCTACTATATGCTCTTGTCCCCGCACTTCATCCAAATTGCGAGGCCGCATCCGATAAGCCAGTGGGGCCGACTGCTGTCGATTTTTGTTTCCCTGAAAATCAAAAAGATTCATAAACTTGTCGGAACAGGGCGCCCCGGTTCCATCTCCTTATCTCGTAAACTCTTGCCGTAATTATAGAATAATTTGCCGCCGCATGCCATACCGGCTTGAAGCTGACCTGATTTGATGATATATATAGTTGGAAAAGATTCATAAGGAGATAGACCATTGAAAGTAGCAGTTCTCATGAGCGGCGGCGTTGACAGTACGGTAGCTGCGCTCTTATTAAAAGAACAGGGCCATGAGGTAACAGGTCTTACCATGATCAACTGGAATCCGGAGGTGGCGGTAAAAGCTGCTCAAGCGGCGGCATCAATGGGAATAAGGCATCTGACCGTAGATCTGCGTAAACCATTTCGGGAGAAAGTCATTGCTTATTTTACCGGGGTTTACGGGCAAGGCCGGACCCCCAATCCCTGTGTTGTGTGCAACCGCTGTATAAAATTCGGCAGCCTCCTTGAGTATGCCTTGGATAAGGGTTTTGAAAAAGTAGCCAGTGGGCATTATGCCCGGATTGAGTATGATGAGAATAGAAAACGATACCTCTTGCGCATGGCCCGGTATTTGCCTAAAGACCAAAGCTATTTCCTCTATGCTCTTAGTCAGGAGCAGTTAGGGCGGATTCTTTTCCCCCTGGGAGAAATGAGCAAGCCGGAAGTGATAGAGATTGCCTGCAGGCACAATTTTACAGCGGCGGGAAGCAAGGAAAGCCAGGAAATCTGTTTTATTGAAGGAGACTATCGCCATTTTCTGCAGGGGCGTTTGCACTATCAGCCTGGTTTGGTGGTGGACCTGCAGGGCAATGTACTGGGAGAGCATCAAGGCCTGCCTTTTTATACTGTGGGTCAGCGTAAAGGTTTGGGGATCAGCGGAGGGCGTCCTCTTTACGTGGTAGCCCTGGATTTTGAAAACAACCGGCTCATACTGGATGCTCAGGAGCATTTATGGGCTAAGACCCTGACGGCAGTTGATAATAGCTATATCTATTATGAAGGCCTGGAAGAGCCCCTGGCGGTACAGGCCCGCATACGTTACCGGGCCCCGTCTGCCCCTGCTTTGCTGTCACCAAGGGGCGACAGTGTCCTGCTTCATTTCGATAAACCCCAGCGTGCCATCACCCCGGGGCAATCCGTCGTCTATTATCTGGACGAATATGTCCTCGGCGGCGGAACCATTCAGAGTTGACAGTCTGAGGGTTCTTAAGTCATTTTGCCCTCTATTTTTAGCGACTGCATTTTTTTTTCCTACCGGGAAAACCTATCCTTATGAAGATAAGAAATATTAAAAATCTACCGGTGTTTGACCGGGAAAGCGCCCAGGTAATCGGCCGGGTGGAGAAAGCGGTGGTAGGGGATGATTACCGGCTGGCTTACCTGGTTATTGCCATGACCGAAGGTGAACCCGGCATGGTTTTACGTAAAGACATGGATATAGGGGAAGCGTCAATTACCATTAACAGCCGCCAAAGTATTAAATCTTATGTTGCCGGGGAAGAATTATCAATATATCAGAAAAAAATGGGCGACACTGTTTTTGACCAAGGGGGTAAGGAATTGGGGACAGTAAGTGATTTTATCCTCTCCCGGGACAATATGAAAATATGGGGGGTGGAAATATCCTCCGGCGCCATCAAGGATATATTGCAAGGACGGGAGGAAATCCCCCTGGAACAGGTTAACTGGAGTACTGCGGAAAGCGCCGTGCTATTTGATGAAGGGAGCGATGATAGTGATTATTAGGTGCCCGGTATGCCATGGCATGCAAATTGGAAAAGTTGGCAATGACCAGTATTACTGCTGGAATTGCTTCATGGAGTTCAATTTTAACAAAGGCAGGCTGAACCTCTATGAGGTAGCTGAAGACGGTACTCTGGTTTCTATAGACAAAACATCGGAGCTGATTTAAACCAAAGGAATCGTCCTTGTCCCTTATCATTAACTGAAACCGGGAGGTGATTGGTTGTGCGCGGATATTGGAGCGGGCTTTTTATGGGCGCCTTGGTGGGGGCTGCGGCCACCGCGTTTTATAATCGGCAACAGTTTAGACCCGCTGCCCGTCAGATCAAAGCCAGGTATAAAAGAACCGTGGATATAATTGATGACACTGCCAAAGAACTGAGCGCTCTGGTTGGGGAGCAGGAGTCCTGATGCAGGTAAATTCCCGCAAATTATCCCATTATTTTATATTTGCCGTTGCGCTCATAATCAGTGTCTATTTTCTCTACCTGGTAAGAGAAGTACTGCTTACCTTCTTTCTCGGAGCCCTCCTGGCCTACCTGCTTTTTCGCCCCGTAGCCTTCATTGAGAAAAAAGGATTGAAACGGGTGTGGTCTATTATCGCACTATACTTGGGGGTTGCTGTTATAGCGAGTATAATCCTGGTTCTGGCGGTACCGGGATTGGTAACGGAACTGAGCAAGCTGGCCGAACTCTATCCCCAGTATGCCCAACAGGCCCAGCAGATGGCGGGAAGATTAGATGAAATAAATGCCCCCGAGCAGTTGAACCAGGTTATAAATAAAAACCTGGGTAAAATTGAATCCTATATTTACCAGGCGCTCAACAGCTTCCTGAGCGGCTTTTATAATTTCCTGGGCAAAATCCTGGCTCTTATTTTCTCACCCATTCTGGCTTTTTATATCATGAATGACTGGGAAAAAATCAGGGAGAGTTTCCTTAACCTTTTCTCTCCCCGGGCTCGCCATGAGATTATTATGGTAAGCGGTCAGATTGATAATGTCCTCATAGAATTCATCAAGGGGCACCTGACCGTAGCTGCTTTTGTCGGTTGCGGGATAGGCATAGCAGCGGCTTTTATCGGGGTAAAGTTTCCCCTGCTGATTGGCATACTGTCTGGAATAACCAATCTGGTTCCTTATTTCGGCCCCATTCTGGGAGGCATCCCCGCCATCGCTTTAGCGGCGTCCGATTCTTTTCGATTGGCCTTGTATATGACCATAGCCATCGTAGTTATTCAGCAATTGGAGAGCAATCTTATCACCCCTAAGATAATGGGCGACAAACTGGGGCTGCATCCGCTGGTGATAGTCTTTGCCCTGCTGGCCGGGGGGAAGCTGCTGGGCATCTGGGGCATGCTCTTTGCCGTACCGGTAACTGCGGTATTGAAAGTAATTGTCGGATGGAGTTATTTAAAGCTGGTGGAATGACGAAGCAGCGCAGAAGAGCTTTATTGACAGAGGTGCTTTTATAAAAGAAAATAGACTAGAGTACTTTAAAGGGAAAGAGGAGGCCAAACCGTGTGGACAAGCGATAAAATCAGGAGCACCTTTTTGGAATATTTTGCCGCTAAAGGTCATAGTGTAGTGGAAAGCTCGTCTCTGGTACCAGTAAATGATCCCACCCTGCTGTTCAGCAATGCGGGTATGAACCAGTTTAAGGATGTATTCCTGGGAATAGATCGGCGCAGCTACCGCCGGGCAACGACAGCTCAAAAATGCGTACGGGCCGGAGGCAAACATAATGATCTGGATACGGTCGGAAGAACTGCCCGGCATCATACCTTCTTTGAAATGCTGGGTAATTTCTCTTTCGGCGATTATTTTAAGGCGGAGGCTATCCAATATGCCTGGGAATTTCTGACCGAAGTGGTGGGCTTACCTAAAGACCGGCTTTGGGTCACCATCTACCGGGACGATGATGAGGCTTACTCCTTGTGGCAGGAATTTACCGATGTAGATCCCCGGCGAATTTTGCGCCTGGATGAAAAAGATAATTTCTGGAGTATGGGGGATACCGGGCCTTGCGGTCCCTGCAGTGAAATCCACTATGACCGGGGAGAACAACATGCCTGCGGTCCTGATTGTGCCCTGGGAGCCTGCGACTGTGATCGCTGGCTGGAAGTGTGGAATTTGGTCTTTATGCAATATAACCGGGATGAAAACGGGCTTCTCACCCCTTTGCCCCATCCCAGCATTGATACCGGCATGGGATTGGAAAGACTGGCTTCACTGCTGCAGGGGGTTGACAGCAATTTTGATACCGATCTGTTTATCCCCCTTTTAGCTAGGATTGAAAAGATCAGCGGCCAAAAATATGACCGGGGGGAAAAAGGATTCCCTTTCCGGGTTATAGCCGACCATAGCCGCGCCTGCACCTTTCTTATAGCCGACGGGGTGTTGCCTTCCAATGACGGCCGGGGCTATGTGCTGCGCCGGATATTGAGAAGGGCTTTGCGTTTCGGGCGCTTATTGGGAATAAATAAAGCCTTTCTTTACCAAAATGTAGATGTAGTCTGCTCTATCATGGGCCGGGCTTATCCGGAGCTCCTGGAGAAATCGGACTTCGTCAAAGAAGTCATAAAAATGGAGGAAGAACGTTTCCTGGCCACTCTCAGCGAAGGTTTAAAAAAGGTTGAGGATATTATGGAGCAGGCCCGGGAACAGGGCCGCAATGAAATAGAAGGGGAAGAAGCCTTCATGCTCTATGATACTTATGGGTTTCCCCTGGACTTAACCGAGGATATGGCCGAAGAAAACGGATTTACGGTGGATAAATCAGGTTTTGACTCCATGATGGAAGAACAGCGTCACCGTGCCCGTCAAGCCGGCAAGGGAGAGAACGCTTTTGCCCGCGACATTCAGATTGCCGAATTATTAAATAATACTCCGCCTACTTATTTCAGCGGTTATGAAAAACTGAAAGATACCGCTTCTCTGCTGGCTATAATCAAGGATGGCGAATTATATCGCCAAGCCGCCGATGATGAATTATTGCTTATTACCGCCAGTACCCCCTTCTATGCGGAAAGCGGAGGACAGGTGGCAGATAGCGGTATAATTATGGGTAAATCGGGCAAAATGCAGGTTGTGGATGTACAAAAGGTAGCCTCTTGGTTTGTTCATCGGGGTATTCTGCAGGGGAGTCTGCAGACAGGTGAAGAACTGCGGCTGGAGGTAAATCAGCAGCAGAGGCTGGCCACGGCCAGAAATCATACTGCCACTCACCTCCTGCATCGGGCTCTGCGTCAGGTGCTGGGAGAACACGCCCAGCAAAAAGGTTCCCTGGTTGATCCGGCACGATTGCGTTTTGATTTTTCCCATCTGGCATCACTGGGTGAGGATGAACTGGAAGCCATTGAAAACATAGTTAATCAGGCTATCTGGAATATGTATCCGGTTGCCACCGTAGTCACCGATATTGACCAGGCTCGGAAAATGGGGGCCATCGCTCTGTTTGGGGAAAAATACGGAGACCAGGTGCGGGTAGTACAGGTAGGAGAATTCAGTCAGGAATTTTGCGGTGGTACCCATATCAGAAACACGGCTCAGATAGGTTTATTCAAGATAATCAGTGAAGGCAGCATCGGCTCCGGCCTGCGCAGGATTGAAGCCTTGACCGGACCCTATGCCCTGGATTATCTTAAACAGGCCGAGTCTGAATTAAAAGCCCTGGCTGATACTCTGAAAGTATCTCCTAACGATATCCATCATAAAGTCGAGAATTTAGTCCATAATTTAAAGGATAGAGAAAAGGAGATAGAGCAGCTTAAAAGCCGCCTATCGCAGGCTGCCAGTTCTGATTTATTGCAAAAAGCGGACCGGATTAACGGAGCTCAGATCTTAATTGCCCGGGTAGAGGGGGTCGACGCTAATGCTTTGCGGCAGAACGCTGAAATGCTCAAGGATAAACTGGGCAGTTCGGTAGTGATGCTGGCTTCGGTTATAGAAGACAAGGTTCTTCTGGTCTGTTTTGTCAGTCCGGATCTTACGGCCCAGGGTCTTCATGCCGGTAAAATAGTAGGCGCCGCTGCTAAAGCCGCAGGAGGCGGAGGCGGAGGCAGGCCTGATATGGCGCAGGCGGGAGCGAAGGACAGCGGTAAGATAGACCAGGCTATGGCTGCAGCCCGCCAGATAATAGAAAAAAGCTTTTCATAATAGCTCGAAACTAGTAATATCAATAGTAGGAAGCTTTAAAGAGGGGGTGTTTATATGCCTCAGGTACCTGATGAAACCGTCAGCTTCAAAAAGGAACGTGACGACAGCGACAAAGTGCAGGCCATTTTACAGGCGGTTTATGCAGCCCTGGAGGAAAAGGGTTACAATCCTGTCCATCAGTTGGTGGGTTATATGATTTCCGGGGATCCGGCCTACATAACCAGTCATAACAATGCCCGCAACCTAATCTGCAAAGTAGACCGGGATGAAATACTGGAGATCCTTTTAAAAAACTACCTTCAGCAATAACACTAAAAGCCCCATGCTCAAAGTATGGGGCTGTTTTTACCTGTTTAAGGAGTTGCATTAATGAGAATAATGGGTTTAGATGTGGGAGAAAAGAGAATAGGTATAGCCATCAGTGATCCTATGGGCTGGACCGCTCAGGGCCATTCAGTGCTTCAGCGCACCGAACCGGAAGCGGATTTAAATAAGATACAGCAGATATGCCGGGACTATGAGGTGGAGAAGATAGTAGTAGGACTGCCCCGCAACATGGATGGAAGTATTGGGGCCAAAGCGCTGGAAGTGCAGGAATTTGGTACCGTGGTCAAGAATAGATTAGCCATTGCGGTAGAGTACTGGGATGAGCGCCTGAGTACCCGAAGTGCGGAAAGGATACTGATTGCAGCTGACCTATCTCGCCGCCGCCGTAAACAAGTTATTGATAAAATGGCGGCGGTGAACATTCTACAGGCTTACCTGGACCGTCTTGCCGCCGGTTCCAATGGAGTTTGACAAGGGTGGGCATTAATATTAGAATGACTTTAGTTTGCGGAAAGAGGTGTAAAGATGAGTAACGAAGAAGAGCTGTTTGATGACGAATTTTATACCCTGATACTGGTAGATGATGAAGGAGAGGAACATGAATTTGAACTCCTGGCCGAGCTGGAAATAGAGGATGAAGTCTACCGCGTACTTATGCCTATGGCGGGAGAGGAAGAAGACGAGGAAGAGGAAGAGGATGTAATAGTAATCCTGAAGGTAGTACACGATGATGAAGGCAACGAGCTCATGAGTGAAATTGAGGATGACGGCGAACTGGAAATGGTAGTTGCAGCCTGGCAGGAATTGGAGGACATAGAATCCTAGCCTTTTAACCCGAAAGAGCCCGCAGAGGCTCTTTTTTTTATTCGTCAAAATGTGAGTAATGCGGTAAAATGAATAAGTCCAGAGATTTTTCATTATATATCTACTAGATGACAAGCAGCAACAATTAACCTTCTGGGGGCAGCGTTATTGATTCAGGTAAAATGGAGATCATTTATCATATATGTGCTGGTTCTTTTCCTGGGTATCAGTGCAGCATTATTTTTATACTTTTACCAGGTATTTTATAAATCCCAGCATTTTTTGCCTGGTGTGCGTATTGCCGCCATAAACGTAGATGGTTACGATCAAAATGGCGCCGCCGATTTACTGACGGCAGAGTTTAATTATCTGTCTGATACCGGAATTTCATTTTATTGTCGTGATTACCAGTATGATACCAAACTGGGGGATCTGATTGATTCCCCCGACCCCAGGGAAATAGCGGTTGAAGTTTGGGAGCAGGAAAGGCAACGAAACCTGCTTTCCAAGCTGCTTAATCTGGATGGAGCTGAAACTATAGAATATCCGGTTAAAATTACCTATAATGCCAAAAAACTTGAAGACATGGGCAACGATTGGAAAAAACATTTGGAATCCGAATGTACCGACGCCCGGCTGGAAATGGACCCGGTAAAGGGATTGGTAGTAATACCGGCGAAAAAAGGTGTAAAGATCGACCTGGAGCCTACCCTGGCAGCCCTGCCGGGGGAATGGCGGCCGACGGAAAAGATCAATATTGAGATCATTGTAAGCGAAGTGGAACCTAAGATCAAAGAACGCGATTTACAAGGGATGGGGGAAATAGCTTCCTTTACCACCTGGTACAATCCCGCCCAGATAGATCGCTCGCATAATGTAATTTTAGCTACCAGAGCCCTTAATACCACCATGGTTAATGCGGGCGAGGTGTTTTCCTTTAATAAAACGGTAGGCCCCCGACTCCCGGAAGGCGGTTACCGGGATGCCATGGTTATCGTGGGCGACAAATTTGAACAAGGCTTGGCGGGAGGAATATGCCAGGTTTCCTCCACTCTTTATAATGCCTGCTTGCTGGCGGGGTTAAAGATTACCGAACGGCACAACCATAATCTGGCAGTCGCTTATGTACCGTTGGGCCAGGATGCAACCGTAGCCTACGGCAGCCAGGATTTTTGCTTCCGGAACAACCTGGGCGACCCCATTTACATATGGGCTCAGGCCGGCAACGGTAAAGTAATCATGACGATATATGGCAAAATGAAATACAAGCAAAAGATTCAGGTCAGCCATATAGTGGACCAGGTTATAGATTTTAAGGAAATCAGGGAAACTAAAGAGGATATGGCGCCTGGTACTGAAAAAGTGGAGCAGAACGGCAGTCCGGGTTATGTGGTAAGATCATTTCGCACCTTTTTCGGCAATGACGGCAGTGTCGTCCGGCAGGAACAACTGGCCCGGGACAGCTATCGCCCCTTAAGTCGTCTGGTTTATGTAGGACCGGTCACAGAGGATTTGCCGCCCGGCGGGGAGATGCCGGAAACGGAGGCTTCTCCTCCGGCAATCCCGGAAGAAAACCAAGGTGAAAGCGCAGAGACCGGCAGTGAGGTTGAAGTAAGGGATGCCTTATAGATTACTGGAGACAGAATATTTAGGCATCCAAACTCCAAGGCTTCTGCCTGCTATTTTCATATTTGGCTGCGGTCTTGCAGATCATGAAGTGGTGTTTGAAGAAATAGGCGCAGAACACAATAACTCTGCGCTAATCTGCGTCTAATTACTTAATAGGTGAAGAGGATATGATGGAAATAAAAATTAATCCGCCCCGCAAAAACAGAGGCCGTTTGCTGATTATATTTATTGTTTTACTGGCTCTGGGCGGGTTCTGCGGCACCAGATTCGCGAGCTCGCAATACTTGCCGGTAGATGCCGGCAATAAAACCCCGGTAGATGTTTTTATACCTGCGGAATCCAGCGCCCGCCAGGTGGCTGCGATTCTGGAAGAGCAGCAACTTATTCGCAGCCAGAGGGCCTTTCTGTCCTACTGTAGTAAAGAAAAACTGGATGTACAGTTGAAACCGGGACATTACTCTTTTAACCGCAGCCTGAGCCTGGCCCAGATAGCGCACAGTATTGCTGACGGGCAGGTAGTCAAAACCAAGGTAACGGTACCTGAAGGATATACCGTAAAAGAAATTGGCGCTATGCTGATGGAAAAAGGGGTGTGCACGGAAGAGTCGTGGCAGGAGGCGATAAAAGCAGACTATCCCTATGAGTTTTTAAAAGCTGTACCGGCTGGTAATGAATATCGACTGGAGGGTTTCCTGTTTCCGGATACATATTATATTGAAGAAAATACCAGCAGCCGGGAAATCGTGGATATGATGCTGAAAAACTTTGCCGCCATCTGGGACCGGGAATTTGCCGATCAGGCCCAGACCGAAAACATGAAGGTTTATGACACTATAATAGTGGCTTCATTAATTGAAGAAGAGGCTATGCACGATGATGAACGCGCTACCATATCCGGAGTCATTAAAAACCGGCTGCGGGACGGAATGTACCTGCAGCTTTGCCCCACCGTACTGTACTGTCTTGACCAGAAGAAAGCCGAGCTGACTAACGCCGATCTGGAGATAGATTCCCCCTATAATACCTATCGTAATCCGGGTCTGCCTCCCGGTCCCATTGCCAGTCCGGGCAAAGCCTCCATAGCAGCAGCCCTTAACCCGGAAAAACATTCATACTATTTCTATGTTTCCAAGGGGGACGGCAGCCATTACTTCTCCCGCACCTATGAGGAACATCTCCAGGCCATGGCCCGATACATAAAATAGCAGCCCGGAAGAATGCTAAAATCCTTCTGCTTAAAATTGTAATAACAGTATAAAACTACGCCGCCGGAAAATTTTTATTTCCGGAGCCCGGGAGGAATGGGATGAAACTGCCGGAACTGCTTATGCCAGCAGGCAATCTGGAAAAACTGAAAACCGCTATACTATTCGGAGCTGATGCCGTTTACCTGGGAGGCAAAGAATTCAGCCTGCGGGCTGCGGCTGATAATTTTACCCTGGAAGAAATAGGGGTGGGACTAACCTTTGCCCGCCAATATAACAAAAAAGTTTATGTAACCGTAAACATCCTGGCCCACAACCGGGATCTGAAAGAACTGCCTGCCTATCTGGAGAAACTGGAGGAAATGAAGGTAAGCGGGCTTATTGTGTCTGACCCGGGGGTTATAAACTTGGCCCGGCGCTATGCGCCTTCGCTTCCGCTTACCCTGAGCACCCAGGCCAGTGTGACCAACTATGAAGCCGCCGCTTTTTACTGCGGCCTGGGAGTCAGCCGCATTGTGCTGGCCCGTGAACTGAGTCTGGAGGAGATTCAGGAAATCAAACGGCGGGTCGCGGTGGAAATTGAGATGTTTATTCATGGGGCTATGTGCGTTTCCTACTCCGGCCGTTGCCTGCTCTCCCATTTTATGACCGGCAGGAGCGCCAACTCCGGTGCCTGTGCTCATCCTTGCCGCTACCGCTATGCCCTGCTGGAAGAAAAACGTCCCGGGCAATACTTCCCGCTGGAGGAAGATGGGCATGGAAGCTATATCTTAAACTCCCGTGACCTCTGCTTGCTGGAGTATTTGCCCCAGCTCATAGAAGCCGGGATTGATTCCTTCAAGGTAGAAGGGCGGATGAAGAGCCCGCTCTATGTGGCCAGTGCAGCTTCAGTCTACCGCCGGGCGATTGACCGTTATATGAGTGATAGACAAGAATTTTCATCGGAAGAGTTGGAAAATTGGATAGAGGAACTGGCCCAAACTGCCACCCGTCCCTTTACCAACGGATTCATTGCCGGAGAATCTCCTTTCCTGCAGGATAGCGATAAGCAGGAAAAGCAGACCCGAGCAGAATTCTGCGGCATCGTCCATGGTTACCATAAGAGTAGAAACATGCTGCGGATCGAACAGAGAGCCAACTTTGGCCCCGGCGACCCGCTGCAGCTGATGGTGCCGGGGGGGAAGACCCTCCCGCTGCAGCTTGAAGAACTATATGACGAAGAATTCAACCGGATTGACCGTGCCCGTCACGCCCGTCAAACTGTTTATATACCTTACCCCACACCCTTAAGCGCCTATACCATCCTCAGGCGGGCACAGGCGGCGCACATGGGGGGACGGTTCTCTTGTGCCCCGAAAGGAGAAAAAATATAATGCCGTCAGCCATCAGAGCCCAGGTTGCGCCGGAAAACATTGACCTGCTTACCCGCATAATAGAAGCTTATAACCATCTGGGTATTGTTTCTACCCTCGACCGTGGGCAAGGTCTGGTCATCATCCGCGGAACCGAAGACACCTGTCCGGAACTGGAAGAAATCATCGGGAATTTACCTTTCCCTTTATTGCTGGAATAAGTGCGGGGTACTGTCCCCGGGTTTATATGAGAATATGGTATAACTGACCCCGGCAGAGTCCAAGATAATAACAGGGCTTAGGCAAAGGGGTTTTTTTTAATGGCGCATAAACGGGTTTTTATATTAATGATTTTTTTTCTCTTAGCCGCCGCCGGTTTGCTGGCTAAACTGGGATATTACCAGATTATAAAAGGACAGGATATTGCCCGTCAGGCGGTAGTAATGCGCAGCCGGCAGGTGGAACTGAAAGAATACAGCCGGGGGGATATACTGGATCGCAATCTCTTGCCTATAACCGGTACCCGGACCGAAACTGCCGTCTATTGCCTGCCCCAGGAAATGAGCCGAAATCGTCTCCCGGACAGCAGTACATCAGGACAGCCGGCAGTTAAATCAGAAGAGCAGAACCTCATTCAGGCCGCCCGACTATTATCCGAGGTCAGCGGCGGCAAGACCAGCCAGCAGTTATATAGCGAATTAAAACAAGCGGTAAAATCCGGAAAGCCTTTTGTCCGTATCGCCTCCAACCTTACCCCGGAGCAGACTGCTCGTATAAATTCTTCCCAGCTCACCGGGGTAGTGGTGGCTCCGGTGATAAAGCGCTACCCGGAGCATGGTTTTATGTCTCATCTGCTGGGTTATAGCAGTGGAGGAGCAGACAATAAAGGAATAACCGGGTTGGAGAAGTGCTATGATAATATTCTCGGCGCCAATACCGGTTCCCAGGCATTGACGTCAATCCTGGATGCCCGGGGGATAGCTATCCAGGGCTTAATGTTTAAACTGCGCAACCAGCAGGAACAATATCAGGGCACCGTAGTTTTGACCATAGATAAAAGGATACAGGAAGCAGTGGAACAGGCTCTGGATGAGCGGATAAAAAGCGGAGCCGCGGTAGTGATGGATGTAAACAGCAAGGAAGTCCTGGCCATGGCCAGCCGTCCCGCTTTTAATCCTTATGAAGTTGAAAAAATCGTGGAAGACGATGAAACCGGCAGCCTCAACAATCGAGCCCTGATGGCCTATCCTCCCGGCTCAATTTTTAAGATACTGGTGGCAGCGGCAGCCTTGGAGGAAAAACTGGTCACCCTGGAGGAACGCTTCAACTGTCAGGGAGAATACGTATTCAACGATCAAGTGTCCATACCCTGCCTGAGGGAAGAGGGACACGGTGACATTAGCTTTGCCGAAGCTTTCGCCTTATCCTGCAACCCCAGCTTTATTGCCACCGGACTCAGGCTGCACCGTGAAGGTTTGCTGCGATTTGCCGACCGCCTGCATTTGACCGATGAAAGACTTCTGGGTTATGGTGAATACAAGGCCGGTTCTCATATTACGATTGAGAATGCCGATCCGGCTGTCGGCAATGCCAGCCTGGGTCAAAAGGGGGTGATGCTCACCCCTTTGCAAATATGCAATATGGTAGCTACCATAGCCGATGACGGCCGTTATGCCTCGCCGGTACTGGTGCGGTTTACCGTTGACCGGGAAGGAAACAGACAAATGCTGACCCGGCCCGATAAAGAACAGGTTCTCAGCCCGGAAACCGCCCGCACCGTACAGCAACTCATGGAAAAAGTAGTAACCGCAGGAACCGGTAGAAATGCCGCCCTGTCTGAGATAAAGGTAGCAGGCAAGACTGCCACCAGCCAGACCGGCAACTATAGGCCCAATGGGGAGGAGATACTCAATACCTGGTTTGCCGGCTATTTCCCCGCGGAGAATCCTCGCTGGGCCATCGTGGTCCTGGCTGAAGGAGGCAAATCCGGGGCTGAAAACGCCGCCCCGGTATTTAAAGCCATCACCCAGCAGATGCTGATGTATGGAGCCGGCAGTCTGCCTCCATACTCCGGGTCTGACTAATAAGATTCAGGGCCGCACCCATCTTCAGCAGCATAACCGCTGCTTCCGCCCGGGTGGCGTTATCCCGGGGGGCAAACCGGTTATTATTCCTGTCCCGGATTATTTTCCCTATACTTCATATTGATCTTTACATGCTAAGTTTAATGCGTATGAGTTACAGCTTGTTCAGGTTAAAGAAACCACCCCACTCCCCCAATATTTCTATGATCTCTACTTTATAACAGGGAATATCCGTAAATGCAAGGTTCAAATCCATGTCCGGGAACCAACTGTTAATGCCGGATTATATAATCCGGCATTAACAGTTGGGATAGATTTCACTATCCCCAAGCGAAGTATTAAGTGTAAGGCAATTATTATAAAATCTACATGTAGAGAATAAAGGTCAATGAAGGTGGTGCCATTGGAAATAACCGAAGGAAATTTTATTGAACAATTGAAAAAGAGGAACGAGAAGGCTCTTGAATATGTTATCGACCATTACGCCTGGATTCTCAAAACAGTCATCAAAAAGCATCTGGTTTACCTTCCCAATTATTATGAGGAATGTGTGAATGATTGTTTATGGGCTATCTGGGAAAATATTGGCTACTATGACCCGGAAAAATCCAGCTTTAAAAATTGGGTAGGAGGGATAGCCAAATACAAATCCATAAATTATGCCAGAAAATATTTAAGGGACTTAGAAAATGAACCCATTGAAAACACAGTTATCCCCGCAGATGATGAGGCCATCCGGGAAATCCTGAACCGGGAAGTAAGCAGCGAAACCGAAAAGATGCTCTGCCGTTTAGCGCCGGAAGACCGGGAAATCTTTATAAAACTATACCTGGAAGAACAAAGTATGGACGAAATATCCAGCACTATGGGACTGACCAAACCTGTCCTATATAACAGGATTTCCAGAGGCAAAAAGAAAATACGGGAAGCCGTCGGTATAAAAGGAGGTCCGCATAATGAAAGAATCTAAAAATATTTACGAACTTTTAAATCATATGAATATTAACCTGGAAGACTATGAACCCGAGGATTTAAATGATATGGAAAAACAGAGCTTAAAAAGTAGGTTTAGAAAGTCGGGCAGGAGAAGAATTAACTTTAAAAAAATTGGCGCCATTGCGGCCATGGCCGTTTTAACTTTAGGCTTTTTCAGCCAAACCAACCTGGGGGCAAATGTCTATGCCGCCGCAGAATCAAAGATTGCAGAGATTTCTTATTCAATTGGGAAAACCATGGGAATTGAAAGGGACATTGCCCCCTATGCCAAGGTAGTGAACCAAACCGTCGAGGACAATGGAGTAGAAGTGAAATTAAGCGATGTTATCATGGATAAAGATGAAATAATCTTTTCCATACTTGTCAATATGAATAAACCGGTAGACGGATTTAGATTTAACGATCAGATTTTTATCAACGGCCGCAAGCTGACTAATTACGGCGCAACCGGCAGTTCCGGAGCAATTGATAATTCTGACACCGTATTTTATCTTACCAGTGCGGTCGACGCTAAGGGAATTGAGCTAAGTGACGATATAGATATGAAAATCGTACTGAGCGATTTAAATTATTATGCCGATGGTTCGGAAAAAAGTATGAAAGGGAAATGGGAATTTGAATTTACGGCTAATGGTAAAGAACTAATGGCGAATACTCAAGTATTTCCCCTGGATTATTCGTTCAGTATAGATAATCAAAGCTATATGCTGGAGGAATTTAGATGCAACCCGGTAAATCAAAAGATATTCGGCAAAATAAAAGGTAAATCAAAATTCAGTTATACAGTTGATTTAAGGGGGCACGATAATTCAGGCAATGAAGTTGTATTCTTCTTAACCAGTGTATCCGGTGAAGATTTAGTATTTAAATACGAAAATATCCAGGGAGATTTATCGGATAAAATAACTTCCCTTACCCTGACGCCTTATGCGGCCCAACTGCCCGAAAAAAGCGGCAAAATGAGCAATGATTATAAGCAGGTGGGTGAAGCGTTCACTATTTTATTAAATGACTGATGAGGTAATTCAGATGGTATTAAGCGGGAGAGGCTTGACTAACCTTAGAGTCTGAGAATTTGCACAATCTTTTAGCGGAGGCCGGCAGTAAACGATAAGGGGCTTCGGTTTTATGACCCAAGCCCCTTATCGTTATTTTCTGCCGCTAAATTGAGTTTGAATATTTCAGAGGATTCCATGTCTCTATTGGCTTCAGTATCCTAATTCCTGCTTATGAACATTTCAGTAGGTCACTATTAATGTACATTTGCGTACTTATATGTAGAAAAATAGCTAATTTATAGATATCATAGGCAGGAAATGCCTCGGCAATCGTCGAATCCAATATAAATCCCTATAATTTCAAAACAGTAATAGGAAAACAGGCCAGTTTTATGACGGCATGCGATCATTTGGTGCGGATATTATTCATCGCTGATTTTGTATCTCAGGTAGCGCCTTTTAATGTTATAAACAACTTTAGAGCGGCGCCGACAAGATGTATTTCTGTTAAGAATATTCAAGTCGGGGGATGAGAATTTGCATAATAAGGTAACGCAGGTTACTATTGCCGGAATTTTGCATGATATTGGCAAGGTATTGCATCGGGGGGACCAGGCTGACGGTCGTGCCCACAGCATTTCAGGTCGGGACTGGATCAATAAATATACGGATGACAGCGTGATTCTTGACTGTATTCGCTATCATCATCACCAGGATCTGGCCGGAGCAGGTCTGGAATCAAAGCACCCGGCTTATGCGGTTTATCTGGCCGACAATATCGCTTCCGGACTTGACCGGCGTGAGATTGAGGGCGAAGGCGCTAAAGGCTTTGATAAAAAAAGGCCGCAGGAATCCATCTACAACCTGTTGAATAATGCCGATGGAAAAGCAGCCTATCGGGTTTCTGCAATCAATGCGAAGATAAATTATCCACAGGATTTAAACTCATATAATCCTGCTTCCGCTTATAATGAGATTATTTTCGGCCTGAGCGAGGGACTGCGCGGCATCAACTTTCAGGCCAGTTATGTCAATTCCTTGTTGGAGCTTGGCGAAGCCTACCTTTCCTATGTTCCTTCATCTACTTACCTGGGAGAAGTTGCTGATATTTCCCTGTTTGACCATTCCAAACTGACCGCCGCTCTGGCGGCCTGTATAGTTCTCTATTTGAGTAGCCGGGGTCGGGATGATTATCAGCGGGAACTTTTCCGGGACCGGCACAGTTTTTATGGAGAAAAGGCTTTTTGCCTGTTTTCCTGCGATATCTCCGGTATTCAGCAGTTCATCTATACCATCTCTTCCAAGGGCGCCTTGAAGGGGCTGCGCTCACGTTCATTTTACTTGGAACTGCTGCTGGAACATCTGGTCGATGAAATCCTTGCCGAATGCGGGCTTTACCGTTGCAATCTTCTTTATGCCGGCGGCGGGCACGCCTATATTTTACTGCCTAATACCGATGGTGTTAGGAGCAAAGCCGCGTTAACAGTCGAAAACGCTAACCGCAGCCTGCTGGAGACTTTCGACGCCCGCCTTTTTATAGGTCATGGCCTGCAAGAGTGCTGCGGCAACGAACTGATGAGCAAGACCGAGGACCCGGAGGACTACAGCAACATTTTCCGCAGTCTGGCCTCCCAAATTACGGAACGCAAATTGCGGCGCTATTCGGCAGCGGAAATCCGGCAATTAAACAAAAACGACCCGGACCGGGAGGGGCGTGAATGCAGAGTGTGCGGCGCCTCCGGCCAGTTGGAGGAGAGAGAGGAAGAAGTATTTTGCCGGTACTGTGCCGCCTTTGCCGATATCTCCTCCATGCTGATCAAGGAAGATACTTTATTTCTGGTCGCCCGGGACAAGTTGCAGGGCGTCTCGCTGCCGCTTTTTGACAGCCGGGGCGAACTGCAGTATTTCTATGCCCTGCCGGAAAAAACGGTCAAGAAACTTCTGCAAAACCAGGCGGAGCAGGTGGTCCGCGTCTACAGCAAAAACACCTACCGCACCGGTTTGAACCTGGCCACCAGGCTGTGGATGGGCGACTATGCGGCCAGGAACAGCGAAGGGGACTTGAAAACCTTTACCGAACTGGCGAAAAGCGGGCAAGGAATTAAAAGGATTGGGGTGCTGCGAGCTGACGTTGACAATATGGGCGCCGCTTTTGTAAGCGGGTTCATACGGGAAGGGGAGTATAAAGACCGTTACCGCTACCTTACCTTGTCCCGTACCGCGACCCTGTCCCGCAGTCTGTCCATATTTTTCAAATATTATCTCAATGATCTGCTGGAAAACGGCGAGGCCGGCTTGCTGGCCCCGGGCGGGAAGCGTAATATCGTGGTGGTGTACGCCGGCGGCGACGATTTGTTTCTGGTGGGCGCCTGGGAAGAGGTGCTGGCGGCGGCTCTGGATATCCGGCGGGCCTTTGACCGCTATAGCGCTCATACCCTGACCATGTCGGCCGGACTGGCAATTTTCGAACCCAACTATCCCATTGCCCGAATGGCGGGGGAGACTTTTGCTCTCGAAGATGCAGCTAAAAAGTACGAGCATCCGGGCGGGGTCAAAGACGCGATTTCGTTTTTCGGTTTGGAAATGGCGGATGGAAAGCTGAAGGCCCGGCATACCTATGACTGGGACAGCTTCGAAAAACAGGTGCTGGGGGAAAAATATGCGCTTATTGACCGTCTGTTGGCCGTGGACGGGGATTACGGCAGCGGCTTTTTATATAATATCATTGACTTGCTGCGGCAGGCCGAAAACCATACCATCAATATCGCTCGTTTGGCCTATCTTCTGGCTCGACGGGAGCCTCCCAAGGGTGCGGCTGAGAAACTGAAACACAGCTACGCCGAATTCGCCCGGCAAGTATATGATTGGTGTCTAAGGCCGGAGGACCGCAGGCAGCTGGTTACGGCTATACTTTTATACGTTTACCATAACCGTCGCGAGGAAAAGGAGTGAAGCAGCTATGAGTATGGAGGACGCTTTCAGAAAAGCGGGTTACAAAGGAGGGGGAAAGGAGCAGCAGAAGCCTGCGCCGGCCGCAAAGGAATTCCAGCTGGAGAAGGACTATACCGCCCGGGCCGAGCAGGTTATTCTGGAACTTAAAAATTCCAGAGAATTTAAATTCGGGGACTTCACCACCAGTAAGATCAGAAATATCCTGGCCCAAGTGAGTGAAATCTACAATGATGTTCTTGCCGAACCCGGTGAAAGCTTGAGCCCGGAAATCCAAAGCCGTATTGAATACCTCAAAGTGCGGCTGGTATATGAATGCGGACGCGAACCGAAAATTGTTAAGCCGTTTGCGGAGAAGGCCGGTTTGCTGGAACTCCTGAACGGGATCGGCGCCAGCCGCCAGAATTTTATCGACTTCGCCCGTTACATGGAAGCGCTCGTGGCCTACCACCGTTTCCATGGCGGTCGCGATTAAACGGAGGGAAAAGGAGATGTATGGCAAGATACTGATCAAATGCAAGCTGACTCTGCTGACCGGCATGCACATCGGCGGCTCATCGGCTTTTTCGGCCATCGGAGCGGTGGACAGTCCGGTTATCCGCGACAGCCTGACCGCTGAACCCATGCTGCCGGGTTCCAGCCTCAAGGGTAAAATGCGTAGCCTGCTGGCCAAAGCCATTAAAAATCATTATCTGACCCAGGAATGTGCCGACGATCCGGAAGTATTGCAGCGCTTGTTTGGCTCGGCGGGAAATCAGCGCCGGCAGGAAAATCCCCGGCCCGCCCGACTGCAGTTTGCCGACGCCTTTCTGGTAAACGCCGAAATCCTCAAAAAGCGCGGCGGGATGACCGAGGTTAAATTCGAGAACACCATCTCGCGCTTGGCTGCGGTTGCTACTCCCCGGCAGATTGAACGGGTGGTGAGAGGCGCCCAATTTGCCGTTAATATGGTTTATGATTTGCAAGAGCCTGATCATATCAAAACGGATTTTGATAATATCGCCCGGGCATTGAAGCTGGTGTCGATGGACTACCTTGGCGGGCACGGCTCGCGCGGTTACGGCAAAGTCGCGTTTTCCGACTTTGCTCTGGAGGTAAAAGAGGGGGAATGCCCCGAAGATATAAATTTATTCCTGACAATATTGAAGGAAGTGGAGGGCTATGGATTACTTACTGTACAGGCTTGAATTTTCCACTGCGCTGCATATCGGCAGGGATGGGGGAGGAGCGTCGCTGGATGACGGCCAAATGGGAATTCACGCGGATACGCTTTTGGCCGCGCTTTGTTGCGAAGCTGCCCGCAACGGCAGTATAACCGAACTGGTCGATTATTTTGCCGATGGGATCCTGACCATATCCGACGCTCTGCCCTTTGCCGGTCCGGAGCTATTTCTGCCCAAACCGGTTTTATTTACGGGAAACAAAAAGCGGGAGGGGGAGGCGGGCCTCAAAAAGCTTCTGAAGGCGTTGGAATACATACCTCTGTCCGCTTTTAACGAATACCTGCAAGGCTTGCGGCGGGGCGGAAGCGATCTAGAAAAACTGCGGTATACCTTCGAAAGAATCTTGAAAGAAATTCGCCAAACCGGTCCTTGCGGAGTTGCTCTTGAAAAGCTGCGATATATCTTCGGCCAATTGACCACCGTCACCCGGGTGGCGGTCAAGGGCGACAGCCCTCCGCTGCCTTATCACGTAACTGCCTGGAAATTCGCTTCCGGCTGCGGACTTTATGTCATCGTGCGCTATGAGCGGGAGGAGGCGTTGGATATTTTTACAAGCCTTTTGAACAGGCTGGGCCTGTCCGGTATCGGAGGCAAGCAGTCTTCCGGCTGGGGAAAATTTGAGGCGCGGTCCTGCCCGGCGCCGAAGGAATTGAAGCAATTGCTGGACGATCGCCAGGCCGCGTATCAGATGCTGCTGGGGACTGCCCTGCCGGAGGACGACGAGTTGGAACAGGTATTGGGAAACGGATGGTATACCCTGGTCCGGCGGGGCGGCTTCGTTCGTTCCGCCACCTATGCGACCGGGCAGTTGAAAAAACGCAGCCTTTATATGCTGGGGCCCGGCTCCTGCCTGGCTCAACGGTTTCGGGGAGGCATGTATGACCTGTCCGCTCATGGTGCTCATCCGGTATGGCGCTGCGGGAAATCTCTTTTTGCGGGGGTGAACCTATGAGATGCGGCCATCTGCTGACCCGGCCCCTTATTTTGCGAACTCTGGCGCCGGTTTTCATCGGGTCCGGCAAAAGTTTGAACAAAAAGGAATATATCTTTGACGGACGTCAGGGACGAATTCATTTCCCTGATTTTCCCCGTCTGCTGGATTTCTTGAAAAGCCGGGCGTTGCTGCCCCAATACGAACAATTTCTGCTTGAACCGCGCCAGCGCGACTTTAGGGCGTTTTTGAGCGAAAACCAGGTCCGGGAAAAAGATTATTCCGCCTTTGTCAGTTATAGCATAGATGCCGGCGAAGCTGTCCGGGCCGCTAATTTCCGAGAAGTATTGACCTTTAACAAGGAGTGCGACGGTTATCCCTATATCCCGGGCTCCAGCCTCAAAGGGGCCATTCGTACCGCTCTGGCCGCCTGGCTGCTGAAGAAAGGCAATTGGGAGCGGGAGAAAAGAGATATTGAAGCTGCGGAAGTTCCCCGGCAAGCCCGATACTATCTGGATAAGGAGAGCGGCAGACTGGAACGAAAAATCTTTTACCGGCTGGGCATCCAGAATCCCCGTGACGGTAGAACAATATTCGATCCCATCAATGATTTTATGCGGGCTGTCCGTATCAGTGACAGCGCTTCCCTGAGCTTCGACGATTTGACCCTGACCGGCAAATATGACCGCAAGCCGGACGGGAGCGTCAATCCCCTGCCGATTTTCCGGGAATGTCTGATCCCGGGAACGGAGGTCAGATTCCAGATGACATTGGAAATTCCGATGCTGGATAAGGCCGGCCTGGCTCTGGAGAGCCTGGAAACCGCGCTGCATGAATTTGCCGATGCGCATTATGCCAATTTCGAACAACATTTTCCGGAATTACCGAACGATGCCGAGGTGTCCGCACGCCGGGGAGTCGATATCATCCTGGGCGGCGGAGCGGGATACGCTTCCAAAACCCTGACCTATAATCTCTACCCCCGGCGTGAACAAGCCTTGAAGCTGATCTCCGGGATCATGGCCAGGCAGTTTCCCCCGCGGCATGGGCACAGCCGGGATGCCGACGATTATCAGGTATCGCCCCATACCCTGAAGACCGCTCTTTATAAAGAGGAATATTACCAGATGGGCCGCTGCGAACTGATCCTGAAATAAACAGCGGAGGCAAAAAGGAGAAAAATATTGGAGAAAATTATCTTGCAGTGCAAATATGAGGGGGAACAACGGGCCAACTACAACTGGGGCTCGCTGTTCCACGGATTCCTTATGCAAGCCCTGCCCGCCGAGACGGCGGATATGCTGCACGAAAGCGGTCTGCGACCTTTTTCCCAGTATATCCTTCCTCAGACTGACCAGCAGCTGATCTGGAATATTGGGGTGTGGGAAGGAAACATGGCTGAGCAGATTATGAAGTCGGTCGGATCCTGTTCTCGGATAGAACTGGCTCAGAAGGGAATTACTTTGGAAGTCGGCGGGATGCAAAGGATCATCCAGACTGAAACAGAGCATTTCAGCCGTTTTTTTATGGGTGACAACCCTTGCCGCCGCTACGAAATTGAGTTTTTAACTCCTTGTACTCATAAAAAGGACGGCGGCTATGTGCTTTTTCCCAGTCCCGAACTGATTATAAACAGCCTGAGCCGACGCTATAGCGCGTATAACGAGAATATATCCCTGGATGACCCGGCTGTCATGCAAGAGGTCACCAGGTATATACGCATAGTTCGCTACTCACTCCGTTCGGCTGTTTATTACCTGGAAAGCACTAAAATAACTGGTTATACAGGCAGTATAACGCTGGTGGTGGGCGGGCCTGAACAACTGGCTCGGTTGGCCGGAGCCCTGCTGTCATTTGCCGAGTACAGTGGCCTGGGGATAAAAACTGCCCTGGGCATGGGAGGAGTAAGAATAAAACAAGTGTTATAATGATTTTTATGAATTTTAGCTGATCAATTGCGTGTTTTATCCCGAACGAGCGCCGCGAAGAGGAATGGGAAGAAAAAACGAGCAAATAAAAGAAATATCGGATACTAAACAGGCGAGGTAATACAATATGGATGAAAGTGGAAAAATCAATTTAAGCGCCGCAAAGTATGTTTTTAGACTTACTCTTATGCGGCCTCGCGAAGATAGGATTTGAAAGGAAGGACCCCATTAAGGGGACGGAAACTATTTCCGTTTCCCATGACAACCCTCGTCTTTATTTGAAAGGAAGGACCCCATTAAGGGGACGGAAACTCCCGAGGTGCGGAAGTGTATAGAGACTTGGCCCGGATTTGAAAGGAAGGACCCCATTAAGGGGACGGAAACTCGTCCTCCACTACTAACGTAGCGATCCCGGCAAAGAATTTGAAAGGAAGGACCCCATTAAGGGGACGGAAACTGAGATAGCCTGGATTTTTATGCCTGTCTTGGTTACTTTGATTTGAAAGGAAGGACCCCATTAAGGGGACGGAAACTCAATTTCCTTCTCGACTAACAATTCTTTGACAAGGATTTGAAAGGAAGGACCCCATTAAGGGGACGGAAACCTAAACAGGTGATTGTGCACCTTCTTGTCCTCGCATTTGAAAGGAAGGACCCCATTAAGGGGACGGAAACCCGCGCTCATATCGTGCCATCACCTTTGCCTTATGGTATTTGAAAGGAAGGACCCCATTAAGGGGACGGAAACCCTTAGAGCTAGACGCCAACACCAGAATGTCAAATTTGAAAGGAAGGACCCCATTAAGGGGACGGAAACCACCCTTCGTTTTCGAGGGCTGCGATTTTTAAATTTAATTTGAAAGGAAGGACCCCATTAAGGGGACGGAAACTTAATTAGATTAGATCAAGAGTTGGCAGATACGGAATTTGAAAGGAAGGACCCCATTAAGGGGACGGAAACCTTAATATCGTCTACATCATTAACTAATGGTAATCATTTGAAAGGAAGGACCCCATTAAGGGGACGGAAACGCTTACCTGGCTCTCTATTATTTCAGTGTAGTTCATTTGAAAGGAAGGACCCCATTAAGGGGACGGAAACCTTTGCCGCCCCGTACTGAGGCGGCAGGTAAGAACATTTGAAAGGAAGGACCCCATTAAGGGGACGGAAACCCGATCTGCGACAGCCGGATACACCAGAATTGGACATATTTGAAAGGAAGGACCCCATTAAGGGGACGGAAACCGCTTGCCCTGATGGGTACGGCTTTTGTTAATCCGTATTTGAAAGGAAGGACCCCATTAAGGGGACGGAAACTGCGGTGATTACATCATCCTGAATACGAATGTCGGATTTGAAAGGAAGGACCCCATTAAGGGGACGGAAACTTTATCGTGGCGCATAAGGATTGCCGTTTTCGTCTATTTGAAAGGAAGGACCCCATTAAGGGGACGGAAACAATGAATGCCGCCCGGATTTTCTCCGCCCAAGCTAATTTGAAAGGAAGGACCCCATTAAGGGGACGGAAACCCGGCAGGCATTTAGCAATGCAATCAAGGCCACCGATTTGAAAGGAAGGACCCCATTAAGGGGACGGAAACGCAGTAATAGCCAAATGCCAAGGCAAAAACACCTATGATTTGAAAGGAAGGACCCCATTAAGGGGACGGAAACGAGCGGCAAGGGCGGCGGTATCTTCGGTCGGTTGTATTTGAAAGGAAGGACCCCATTAAGGGGACGGAAACGCGCTCTGGTAGCCGGTATTGGTGGCTGCGCTCTGGTCGCATTTGAAAGGAAGGACCCCATTAAGGGGACGGAAACTCTGGGAATTGATGCCAAGACCCTTAATGGGCAACTCATTTGAAAGGAAGGACCCCATTAAGGGGACGGAAACAATGAATGCCGCCCGGATTTTCTCCGCCCAAGCTAATTTGAAAGGAAGGACCCCATTAAGGGGACGGAAACCCGGCAGGCATTTAGCAATGCAATCAAGGCCACCGATTTGAAAGGAAGGACCCCATTAAGGGGACGGAAACGCAGTAATAGCCAAATGCCAAGGCAAAAACACCTATGATTTGAAAGGAAGGACCCCATTAAGGGGACGGAAACGAGCGGCAAGGGCGGCGGTATCTTCGGTCGGTTGTATTTGAAAGGAAGGACCCCATTAAGGGGACGGAAACGCGCTCTGGTAGCCGGTATTGGTGGCTGCGCTCTGGTCGCATTTGAAAGGAAGGACCCCATTAAGGGGACGGAAACTCTGGGAATTGATGCCAAGACCCTTAATGGGCAACTCATTTGAAAGGAAGGACCCCATTAAGGGGACGGAAACCGAATAGGGCTTTGATCTCGTTGGTGCACTCTTTTACGAATTTGAAAGGAAGGACCCCATTAAGGGGACGGAAACCAGCTAAAGCTTGCTTTTCAGCAAGGGCCTTCTGGATTTGAAAGGAAGGACCCCATTAAGGGGACGGAAACACTAATGGAGATATTGAGCATTTATCAATACGCATTTGAAAGGAAGGACCCCATTAAGGGGACGGAAACTTCCCGTTGCCGCTACGCTACGCGCTAACTGCCTCCCGGATTTGAAAGGAAGGACCCCATTAAGGGGACGGAAACCTGAGGCCGCTTTGCTTCCCAGCGTTTCAGCCACGCATTTGAAAGGAAGGACCCCATTAAGGGGACGGAAACTTCAGGTCAACGTCATCTACCATCAGGTTGCAGAATTTGAAAGGAAGGACCCCATTAAGGGGACGGAAACGCGAGAAATGGTACGTAGTGATTGAGACCCAGGCAGACATTTGAAAGGAAGGACCCCATTAAGGGGACGGAAACTATGACGCGGACGTTCCCTTAAAAAGCCCGTTCCATATTTGAAAGGAAGGACCCCATTAAGGGGACGGAAACTAAAAGGCAATTCTATATATGTTTCCCTTCGGATTTGAAAGGAAGGACCCCATTAAGGGGACGGAAACTTTAGTCCCCGGCTGTATCCTCCTCCGGCTCCTATTTGAAAGGAAGGACCCCATTAAGGGGACGGAAACGATAAGTTCCAACCGGTTGTCATCCACCTTCCGATTTGAAAGGAAGGACCCCATTAAGGGGACGGAAACTTAGCGTTATCGCGGATATGGCTTAGCTGTGCGGATTTGAAAGGAAGGACCCCATTAAGGGGACGGAAACAGGCTGTTATGAGTTCGATGATTGATTTGATAAGTTCATTTGAAAGGAAGGACCCCATTAAGGGGACGGAAACTAACTGTTCTTGCCCTCTCCGGCTTTATGCCTCTGCATTTGAAAGGAAGGACCCCATTAAGGGGACGGAAACCCCCGCCCACTGGCTCCACTCGTGCCAGAACAGGCATTTGAAAGGAAGGACCCCATTAAGGGGACGGAAACTAGGTGGGCTTCCCTGTATATCCCATTTTTCCACATTTGAAAGGAAGGACCCCATTAAGGGGACGGAAACATTGTTATTCTGTTTATAGAGTTCTGTTATCATCTTATTTGAAAGGAAGGACCCCATTAAGGGGACGGAAACTCATCGCCGCACTCATCAATACCAACATAATCCTTTATTTGAAAGGAAGGACCCCATTAAGGGGACGGAAACTAATGCAATATGAGTTGTAGATATTCCTTTGCCCATTTGAAAGGAAGGACCCCATTAAGGGGACGGAAACCCATTTCTCAAAACTCCTTTCGCCCCGCTCCCTGAGAGCATTTGAAAGGAAGGACCCCATTAAGGGGACGGAAACGATCATTTTTCTCTCTCCTCTCTGCTATGCTTTACCATTTGAAAGGAAGGACCCCATTAAGGGGACGGAAACTCTGGGAGAGGGAATAAATGTAAATCTGTACATATTTGAAAGGAAGGACCCCATTAAGGGGACGGAAACCCACCGGGGACAGATGCAACCTTTTCCCCTCCGCATAATTTGAAAGGAAGGACCCCATTAAGGGGACGGAAACCCCAGGTAACTTGTTCTAGGGTAACTTTTTCCATAATTTGAAAGGAAGGACCCCATTAAGGGGACGGAAACAAAACTAGGGCTGGTCAAACCACCATAACTGCTTAATTTGAAAGGAAGGACCCCATTAAGGGGACGGAAACTCTAGTTCTTCGTAGCACTCTGCCCACGTACCCTATTTGAAAGGAAGGACCCCATTAAGGGGACGGAAACAATACTTGTTCACCCCATAATTTGAAACTGTCCAAATTTGAAAGGAAGGACCCCATTAAGGGGACGGAAACTTTGTTTTGGCTGAGGTTTTATCAGTGCTGTTATTATTTGAAAGGAAGGACCCCGCTAAGGGGACGGAACAAATGATTGGATGGTCATGGAGGTGATCGGGTGAGTTTTTTGTATATTTATGAACGTGGCGCAAAAATTGGGGTACAGAATAATTGTGTGTTGGTGGAAAGCGACAATTTAAAACGTACCTTGCCAATTGAAGGAGTGGAGAATGTAATCATTTTTGGTGATGCCAGCTTGAGTTCCAGTTGTGTCAAGCATTTTATGGAGCGGGACATCAACCTTACCTGGTTGTCAAGCCGGGGTAAATTTTACGGCCGGTTGGAATCCACGCGCAGTGTTAATATTTATCGCCAAAGGCGGCAATTTGCCTGTGGCGAGGATGATGAATTCTGCCTGGCGCTGGCCAAAAAAATCATTACCGCCAAAGTGAAGAACCAAATTACGATTTTAAGGCGTTATCAGAGAAACCGCCCCCAAAGTTCGGCGCAGACCAGTATTGAAGCCATGAGCAAGCTGCTTCCCTTAACTGGTAAAGCACAAAGCCGAGAAGAAGTGATGGGATATGAGGGGAGTGCGGCCCGGTACTATTATCAAGGCCTGGGAGCGCTGGTGGAGCCGGATTTTTCTTTTTCGGGACGCAGCCGGCAACCACCCCGCGATCCATTTAATTCTCTATTGAGTTTTGCCTATACTTTATTGATGTATGATCTTTATACTGCTGTGGTAAACCGTGGTTTAAATCCTTATGCCAGTTTTTTGCACAGTATCAAAAGCGGGCACCCTGCTTTATGCTCTGATTTGATGGAAGAATGGCGCGCTGTTTTGGCGGACTCTTTAGCCCTTTATGTCACCAGTAAAGGTATAATTAAACGCGGACATTTTGAGAGGCCTGCCCAGGAAGGCGGCGTTTATTTGGACAGCCAGGCCTCCAAAATCTACATTGCTGAATATGAGAAGAAAGTTCGCGGCCGTTCCCGTTATCTTAATTATGTCGATTATTCAGTCAGTTTTAGGCGGGCGATAGAAATGCAGTGCCAGCGTTTGGCTCAGGCCGTTGAAGAAGGCGACCCGGAAATATACCAACCGGTGGTGATCAGATAATGCAGTTTCATAATCGGATTTTTGTTTTTGATGAGTTCATTGCAGAAGAGAGGCGAAAATATTTGGTGGTCATAATTTATGATATCGTGGACAACCGACGCCGTGCTGCTTTTGCTAAGTATTTGCAGGGCTTTGGGGTCAGGGTGCAAAAATCGGCCTTTGAATGCATCCTTCCCCAGGCCAAATACGAAAAGCTGGTCAAAGGAATATCAGGCTTGATAGCTGAAGAAGATCTGGTACGGGTCTACAAATTGACCAGCAATGCGGATATTAAATGCTGGGGCACGGTTGAATTGCTGGAAGAGGAAGAAGTCGTAATCATATAGATGGAATGCGGACTATATAGAACGATTGATTAGGGGTGATCGCTTGAAGAAAGTTTTATTCAGTACTTTGGGGATGACTGATCCTATAAAAAATGATTACGATGGGCCATTGCTGCATATCCTTAGGCATTATAAGCCGGAAAAGACTTATCTATTTATGACCCAGAGGGTGTGTGAACTAGCAGATCAGGATGATCGTTACCGGATTCATGCCCGACAATTGTGTGAAAAAGAAGGCTTCGCTTGCGAATTTATTGAGCTCCGCCATCCTGAGATTGATAATCCCCAGCAGTTCGATATTTTCCATCCGCTTTTTGAAAGAGAGTTGATCAATATTCGTGATGCCAATCCAGACAGTCAGATCCTGCTCAACCTTTCTTCCGGGACTCCGCAGATGAAATCGGCCTGCCAGTTACTGGCTTTAACCGTTCCCTTTCCAGTAGTGCCGCTTCAGGTAACTACACCGAACGAAGGAGAGAATTACGGTTCCCCGGATTA